>Ga0182743_1000043_pt1 | contig 253272 bp, 232 predicted proteins | sample eDN3rd30CKraftOP_FD_128522 | JGI IMG/M metagenome (GOLD analysis project Ga0182743, IMG submission 128522) | Enriched Organic Plus compost microbial communities from Emeryville, California, USA - eDNA 3rd pass 30_C Kraft OP (version 2) (version 2) ... | reverse complement strand
GCATCCGCGTCCGCATCCGCGTCAGCGTCCGCATCCGCGTCAGCATCTGCGTCGGCATCGGCGTCGGCATCCGTGTCGTCAGGCGAAGATGCCGGGGGATCGTCGCCGCCGCCGGACGAAGCTACCGCAGCGACCAGGCCACCGGCCGCTAAGGCGCCGAGGCCGGCAAGAAGAAATGGGACCGCGCCCTCTTTGTCATCTTCTTCTTCCGCCTCAGCTTCTGCCAATTCGACATCGGCGAACTGGAAGTCAGCCAGGCCGTCGCCATGCTGCCCCACCCAGAGGGTCCCATCACCCCCTTCGAGCGCCAGCTCGCTTTGGAGCCCGCCCTCCACGAATTTGAAAAAATTCTCAACACGGATGGTTTGGCCATTCTTCAGATGTATGACCAGATCCATACCGCTCCGCTCAGAGGAGGAAACCTCTCCTGGATTCAGAGGGATTTGGACGACACTCGGGGCATTCACTTCGATGTTGCCCGCCGGGGTCTCTCTCGACGTCCCGTCAAGTTTATTGACGATCGTAGCCAACATACCCATTCCTCCACCAAACTAAACACGAGCCATACGGCTCTATTTCGCCCCCGCCATCTCAGCTAAGCACCGACATCTGACCAAAACCGCTCATATTATAGTAATATCTATATTTTATTCAGATTCTAATTCATGATTTTGACTTTCTTTATGACTTCAATAATTTTTATGATGAACGAAATAAAAAACGGAGCCCGTGTTCTTCGAAGAATTCTTCGAAAACAGCTCCGCGTATCCAAGGAACACTTTTCCTATATTTGCCAATACGATCACTGGCGACGTGCGACAACCTACAGCTCTCAGCATCGTTCCCTCTGGGATCGACGGGTCGATGCAGTAGAGGAAACAACTATAGCGGGTGTCTTTTCCGTTCCCGGCTTTCTTGGGACAAAGCCGATATTCCTGATAATTTTTCTCGAAGGGCCGATGTCAAATCCGGCAGGGCGAGAGCTTCCTGTTATCGGCTTATTTTCTTATTTCTCTCCGATAAGCAGCTGGAGTGGTTCCGACTATCCGCCGAAAGACGCGGGTCAGATGGACCTGATCAGCGAATCCGCAATCATGCGCGATCTCGGCAATGGACGTCTTCGTGTCCGTGAGCAGATGCCGGGCACGATCGATCCGGCAACGAATGACGAACTGATAGAGTGTCAGCCCAGTCTTCTGCTTGAATAGCCGTCCGTAGTGATCGGCGCCCATGCCCGTATCGGCAGTAAGATCTGCAAGTGTCAGACGTTCGGCGAGTCGGCTTTCAACCAACTCCCGGATTCGGGTCAGCCGCCCGGAGTCGAGTCCGCCACTGGGGGCCGGGAAGGCGCCCTGGCGCCCAATATTTGAATGACTTCGGATCAAATGGGCCGAAATCGCATGCACTATATGGTCGACATAAAGCGCGGCAGTCGGTGTATCTTCCCCCAGCACGCTGCGGACGGCGTGGCAAAGTTGCTCAAGCACAGGGTCGAAGGTCGCCCCGCGCAAAATTAACTCTATAACTGCAGGGTCCCCCTTATAAAAACCTACCGCGATCTCATTCAGGACCGATCTTCGTACATAGAGATGCGTGCTGCTTATTCGTGATTTTAGATCAAATTCAAAACTAATTCCATCTGGTATAATAGATATACTTCCAGGACCACTTTGTAAGATGCAGGTATAGTTACTTGTCTTAATCCTTCCAAGAAGAGATCCTCTATTTACTAAAGAAAGAAGTATGTCGGATTTTGCTTCGAATTTTCTTGAATGGGGCTCCACCGTCTGAACAGACATATAGGCCGTCGACCAGCCCAAGCCTGAGCTTGTTCTGCTGACAGCGTAGCTGTCGAGTTCGACGAACCGATGTGTCTCCTTGGCGGAAAACTCCCCTGCACGGCGGCGATCCATCCCTCTACGACATCACCGAAGCAATGTTTTGATAACTGTTGGCGTAGACATCCCTCTTCAATGCCGCGCCAGAGGCAACGACGGAGAAACCTCGCCACTGCCACAATTTCCGGCCGGTCGTGCCGAGCATTTTGACAACGCCAGCCACTGCACCCTCCACATTGCGCGAACTCAACCACTATGGGTTGCAGAAGGATGTCGCGTTGTTCCGCCTCCGTCTTGGCGATTTCCGGCAATTTTTGATCAAAATCGATGATATTTTTGATCAAAATCTATGGTTGTAGTACACCATAGTTATCAACCGTTTGGGGTGGTGTGGAGATCTCGGACGAGAATGATCGATCTGGCTGGCGCGGGCGCGTCAGCCCGTGCGTCGGCGGCGCGTTTCGGAGTGAGGGTATCGACGGCGATCGTGGGGATCCGGCACGCGCGTCAGGACAGCGAACGCTCGACCCGCCGCCAAGGCAAGCCGCGCGGCACGTGCCTCGACCCGCACGAGGCCTTCATTATCGCCACGATCGGTGAGGCCAAAGACATCACGCTCAACGAGATGGCTGCCAAGCTGCGCGCGGAGCAAGGCCTTCAGATCGGCCGCAGCGCGCTCAGCGCCTGGCTGGGTGGGCGGCTGGACGTTCAAAAAAAGTCCGCAAGCAGGAACGCCCTGACATCCTGAAGCAACGCCGGGACTGGTTCGACGGGCAGCCCGATCTCGATCCTGAACGGCTCGTTTTCATCGATGAGACGAGCCTGTCCACCAAGATGGCCCGCCTGCGAGGCCGGGCGCGCCGGGGCGAACGCTGCCGCGCCGGGGCGCCGCACGGACATTGGAAGACCACGGCCTTCACCGGCGCACTGCGCCTGCCCAGCATCACCGCACCGTTCGGCATGGCGGAGCCATGAACGGCACGGGATTCCGGGTCTCGCTGGAGCAGATCCTAGCTCCATAGTGATGCCGAGCGATATCGTGATCATGGACCACCAGCCAGCCCAATAAGATGGCCGGTCCGCGAGATCAGCGAACGGACCGGACCGGAACGCCGCGCCAAGGTCAACGCGCTCCCGCGGGTCAGGGGCCGAGCCACCATCCAGGCTCTATGGGCATCCGCTGTCTGGGTTGATTCTTTCAACGCCCCCGCCGAATGTACCAACTACTTCACCGCGTCAGGATATGAGTCGGAATAAACTGGACACGTCATAGGATATAGCTCCTACTATGAAATATTCCTTTTTAGGTTATTATGAATTTGGCAATGCCATGCTGCTATCGAAAACGGACGATGGCGCTTATGTCACCTCTAGCGCGCTGGACTACAGGATGCACCACATGGTCTACCTTTGACACCGGGTCATTTCAAACAATGCCTTGATACAATCCGATGGTCTCCGGAGATTCTGGCGCGCGCATTAAGCTGCGACGTGTCGCTCGTATGTGCCTGGATGGAGGGCTGCGCTCCGATTCAGCCGGAAGTTGCAGCTTGGTTGGATGCTCTAGCGACAATCCACAAAGCTGTAGAGATACGAAAGCCAGATCTAAAGGGGCATATTTTCGATCCTAGGCTCAGGACCTATTAATTTAGGCTGCGATGTGATTCACGGTATCCGGGAGGATGTCGTGATGGGTAATTTGTTGGGGCTGTTCCCCGTCGTATCGGGCGCACCAAAGGCTGGCTGAACTCCAAGCTCCACGCCGTCAGCGAGAGTGAAGGCCGCCGATTATCCTGCTGCTCTCGGAAGGCCAGATGAGCGATTACAAGGGCGCAAGCCTCATCTTCGGCGCGCTCCCGCCAGCCAAGGCCCTCATCGCCGATCGCGGCTATGACAGCGCCTCATTCCGCCAGGCGCTCGCAGCCGAAGGCATCGAGCCCTGCATCCCCTCGAGCCGAAGCCGAAAAATCCCCTACGCTTATGACAAGGCGCTCCATCGCCAGCGCCACAAGGGCGAGAACCTCTTGGCCAAGCTCAAGGATTGGCGACGCATCGCAACTCGCTACGACCGATGCGATACGTCGCCAGTCCTTGAGGCGGCCGAACATGATCTCGATACGGTGCCGCTTGTGGTAGAGGATGGCCTCGTGGGGGATCGGCACTTTTCGGCTGCGGGAATGCAGGAGGTGGTACCGCGGTCGAGCAGGGAGCAGGGCGTTGTGAAAGCAGCGGCTGTCATAGCCACGGCCGGCGATGAGTTCGCGGGCCGGAGGAAGATGCGGGAGCAAGAGAGCCGCGCCACGGTGGTTGCTGGCCTGCCCCTCGGTCAGGAGCGTGGCGACGGGCCTACCTTGTCCATCGCAGACGGCGTGAAGCTTGGAATTCAGCCCACCTTTGGTACGGCCGATACAGCGGGAACAGCCCCGTTTTGAGCAGGCTGGCCGCGGTGCGGTGGGCCTTGAGGTGGGTACTGTCGATCATCAGCCGCTCGGGCGGGGCGGCCTCGGAGACGAGGGCCATGAAGAAGATACGATCGAACATGCCGAGCCGACTCCAGCTCACGAAGCGGTTGTAGAGCGTCTTGTGCGGGCTGTAGCCAGTGGGCGCGTCGCGCCACTGCAAGCCATGGCGAATGACGTAGATGATGCCGCTGATCACCCGCCGGCCGTCCATCCGCGCGATGCCATGCGAGAGCGGGAAGAACGGGTGGGGCCACCGCATCTGGGCAGCAGGCAGAAAGAATGGGACGGACGTCGCAACACCTCCATCCCTTTCAGAATCACATCCCACCGCCTCGCATCCAGGATTTAATGAGTTCCGGGCCTAGGTCCTGTGGACACTTACCTCAACCACAAGACGGCTGCGTCAGGCGATCGCCGAGAAGGGCGCCGTCGCCGTCATCCTCAATAACCCGTCCCGCGCCCGCAAATACCCGCTCGACAAACACCTCTACGCCCAGCGCCACCTAATCGAGTGCCGCTTCTCCAAGCTCAAACAGTTCCGCCGTGTCGCCACTCGATTCGAGAAGACCGCCCGAAACTACCTCGCCATCGTCACCCTCGCCGCAACCGTCTTGTGGTTGAGGTAAGTGTCCACAGGACCTAGGACAGACTCTGAAAACTGCGATGATCCGAACCCGCTGACAACGCAAAAGCTGTGAGGCGCAGTCGGAGGTAGGGTCAGGCTTCGTCGGTATTGTAATGGCATCGTTGGCTGCGGGGCCAGAAATTGAGTTTTGGTCCGCTGATTATCAACCAGAGTATCGTGCTTCACCTGCCATCAAGGGAAGTTCGATATAAGCGGATATATGCCAAAGCCCCCTCTCCCGCGTGCGGGAGAGGGGTGGGGTGCGGCGCCCTCGGCGTGTCAGACCACGATGTTGAGCCGCATCCGTGGCGGCGGCGCCTGAGGCGCCGGCGGCGTGATCTGGCCGCCGTTCAACTGCGCCAGCACATCCCTCGCCTCCGCAGCCAGCGACGCGGCCTTCGCTTCACCTCCCGCCAGACGCCGCAGCAGCGCGACGACACGGCTTGAGGCATCGGCCGCCGCCCCCGTCGCGTCCTCCGCCGTGCCGCGCCCCCGCGCGGCGGCGCCATCCTCCTCCCTTCCCTCCCCGCCCGTATCCGCGCCGGGCTGCGGAAAGCCCTTCGACGCTGAGTGGGCCAGACGGGAGAAAGCGGGGACGGCCTGCGCCGTGCGCGGGGAATAGGCAGTCGAAAGCGGCATCATGCCGGGCACACCCTGTTCTGGGGTTGATGCGACGGCATGATCCGCCCCGGAAGTTGCGGCAGGCTTAACGCGGCCTAGCCGTTGCGGAACGCGTAGCCGTAGCCGCTGAGCGCGGGCGCGCCGCCCAGGTGGGCGTAGAGCACCTTCGACCCTTCCGGGAAGTAGCCCTTCTGGACCAGGTCGATCAGGCCCTGCATCGACTTCCCCTCATAGACCGGGTCGGTGATCATGCCTTCCAGCCGCGCGCACAGACGGATCGCGTTTTTCGTCTCCTCGGACGGAACGCCATAGGCCGGGTAGGCATAGTCCTCGATCAGGACCAGGTCGTCCTCCGTGATGGGCCGGCCGAGTTCCACCAGTTCCGCCGTGCGCCGCGCAATCTCCAGCACCTGCGCGCGGGTCTGCGCGGGCGTGGCCGAACCGTCGATGCCGATCACCTTCTGCGCACGCCCGTCCTTGGCGAAGCCGACCAGCATGCCGGCATGGGTGGAGCCGGTGACGGTGCAGACGATGATGTAGTCAAAGGTGAAGCCGAGTTCCTTCTCCTGCGCGCGCACTTCCTCGGCGAAGCCGACATAGCCGAGACCGCCATACTTGTGGACGGAGGCGCCGGCCGGGATCGCGTAGGGCTTGCCGCCCTTCGCCTTCACGTCCCCGATCGCCTCCTCCCAGCTCTTGCGGATGCCGATGTCGAAGCCTTCATCGATCAGCCGCACATCCGCGCCGAGGATGCGGCTGAGCTGGATGTTGCCCACACGGTCATAGACGGCGTCCTCGTGCGGGACCCAGCTTTCCTGCACCAGCCGGCACTTGAAGCCGATCTTCGCCGCCACGGCCGCGACCATGCGCGTGTGATTGGACTGCACGCCGCCGATGGAGACCAGCGTGTCCGCGTTCGAAGCGATGGCGTCGGGGATGATGTACTCCAGCTTGCGCAGCTTGTTGCCGCCGAAGGCGAGACCGGAATTGCAGTCCTCGCGCTTGGCATAGATGTCCACCTTGCCGCCCAGATGCGCCGAGAGGCGTTCGAGCTTCTCGATATGGGTCGGTCCGAATGTCAGCGGATAACGCGCGAACTTGCTCAGCATGCCTGTCTCCCTGCGGCCATCGTTGCGGCCGCGCGCTATAGCAGAGGCGCCGCGGAGTGTGCTTCCGAAATTGGCGGATTTTCGGATATTCTTCCTCGTCGGATCGCCTATTCCCCTCTCATGCTTCCATTGAAGTGCGATTGAGCGGAATAGTCTTCCATGCCTGACCCGCTGGACAAGATCGACCTCAAGCTCCTCCGCCTGCTCCAGGCCGACGGGCGGCTGACCAATGCCGACCTCGCCCAGCGCGCCGGGATCAGCGCGGCAACCTGCCATCGCCGCACCAGGCGCCTGTTCGACCAGGGCTATGTCCGGCAGGTGCGCGCGATGATCGCGCCGCAGAAGGTGGAGCGCGGCGCGCTGGTCATCGTCGGTGTGGTGCTCGACCGCTCCACACCGGAAAGCTTCGGCGCCTTCGAGAAGGCCGTCGCGAAACTGCGCTTCGTGCTCGACTGCCATCTCGTGGCGGGCGACTTCGACTACATGCTGAAGATCCGGGTACGTGACATCGCCGACTTCAACCGCGTCCATGGCGAGCAGCTCATCGCCCTGCCGGGCGTGCGCCAGACCCGTACCTTCTTCGTGATGAAGGAGGTGGTGGACAGCGCGCCGCTGGAGTTCTGAGCCCGACCCATGCCGACCAGAGCCGCTCGTTCTACCCGCGGCACTCAGCGTGGGATCTCGACTCCAAGGCAAACGCCAAACCCCCAGCGCCCCCGACATAACCACAAGCGTGAGTGTGTGTACCGGCATCAGAAGCGGTGCGGCATACGCCTCTCATACTCGTGTATATCTTGCCAAAACAATACATTATCAATAAAAAGGCAAATGACGGACAAGCTGAGGGAGTTCTTGTGCATGACACAGGGCCTCGCGGGAACGTATTATACGGCTCGCTCTCGCGCGCGACGTCACCATCAGGCGCATCGATATCTTCTGTCTTTCCTCACAATGGCCAGCTTCCTGTCGGCTGGCTCTGCAATCTTTCGCCCGGCCACAACCTTCGCACAGTCGTGCACCCCGCTCCCGCCAGCCACGCCCGTCGATTGCGGATCGGGGACATACACGAGCAGGCTGGGAACCGTGAGTTCCAACAACCACGGAACGATAGACGGCATCGACGTATTCGTTACCCCAGGGCCTGGGCCCGCCCCTTCTTCGGATGCGAACGTTGTCGTGGGCGATTCCCACGCGATCGTATTTGGGAACGGTGCGGCGGGAAGATCGACGATCGAGATCGGCACTCATGGAAATACGGATGACGCCAGCCTGCCGACGGCGTTGGTGTCGAGCACCGTAACGACGAATTCGGGCGATCCGATCACGCGCGTGGACCTGAATCCCGGCCGCAACACAATCCAGTTCGACAGCAATTACACTCTGATCGTTTGGAAGAACGGGCAGGTGCTGCAACTTGGTACCGCCACGCGCGCGGAAGCCGTCCAGGCGCTGGGTACGAACAATGTAATCATCAACTACGGGCTTATCGAGAATGACAACGCCAACCAGAATGCCGTCGGGGCAGCAATCTGGTTTCAGGACCTGACCACCAGCCCGACTCTTCGCAACACCATCGACAACTATGGGACCATCCGCGTCAGCGCGGGCAGAAGCGTCATTGGCTCAAGCTCCCCGGATGTGAATTCGGGCTCGGTCACGTTCATCAACCACACCAATGCGCGTGTGGAGGGGAACATTTCATTTGCTTCAGGGAATGATATACTCCAATTCTTCCCGAACTCTGTGGTGACAGGGAACATCAATGGCGGCGGTGGCATCAACGATCTTGAGCTGAACGGCATCGCCGGCTCCTTCGACGCGCTGCCCGGCGCACTGACGAACTTCACCACCTTGACCAAGCTCGGTGACGGGCGATGGGATGTGACGGGGTCCCTGGTCGGCTTCACGACGGTCACGGTGAAGCAGGGCACGCTGGGGCTGACGGGGAATAACACCGATTACGAAGGTGTCGTGGTTGTCGATCCTGGCGCGGTGATCGAGTCCAGGGCCGAGAGTCTGCCGACCTCCTCTGACAATCTTGAAAACATCATCAATAACGGCACAGTCCGCTTCAATCGGACCACGGACACGATTGCTCCTTATACGGGTCAGATCGTCGGATCGGGCATCGTTGAAATCGTCGGCGCGGGCACGACGACGCTCGAACCACTGGCAGCCGACGGCAACACCTATTCGGGCGGCACATATATCTACGAAGGCGGCCTCGCGATCAGCAGGGACGCGGCGCTGGGCGCGCCGACCGGACCTCTGACAATCGACGGCAGCACCGCGTTCCTGCGGCTGAACGGCAATCTGGATTTGTCCCCGGATCGGGTCATCACCATCGGTGCAGGCAACGGTGCCATCGACACGCAGGGATTCACATCGACCATTTCGCAGGGCATGACAGGCCCCGGCCACTTCACGAAGCGCGGCTCGGGCCGGCTGATCCTTGCTGGTGAGAATACTTACCGTGGCGGCACCGCGATATCCGCCGGCATCCTGCAACTGGGCCGCGGCGATGGCGGCGGTCCGACGGGAAGCATTCTGGGCGATGTCGATATCGCCACCGGTGCGGAGCTCGCCTTCAACCGCTCCAACGAATACGCGTTCGCAGGCCTGATATCCGGCGCCGGCAATGTCCGCCAGATCGGCACCGGCACGACCATCCTGACAGGCGCCAGCACATATGCCGGAGCCACCAGCGTCGAGGCCGGTACGCTGGCCGCGGGCGCGGACAACGTGTTCAGCCCGCAATCGGCCTTCACCATCCTCGCCGACGGCACATTGGCGCTGCGTGGTTTCGATCAGACCGTCGCCTCGGTCATCAATGCCGGTACGATCCAGTTTCACGAACCAGTCGGCACCGTACTCACGACAAGGGGCGACTATACCGGCGCGGGTGGCCTGCTGATGATCGACACTGCTCTTGGCGATGACACGTCGCCAACCGATCGCATGCTCGTCGAGGGTGACAGCATGGGTTCGTCGCGGATCGCGGTGCGCAACGTCGGTGGTCAGGGCGCGCAAACCGTGGAAGGCATCAAGATCGTCGATGTCATGGGAACGTCGGATGGTGTGTTCACCCTGGTTGGCGACTACACGTTTCAGGGTGCGCCAGCAGTCATCGGCGGCGCCTATGCCTATCAGCTTCACCAGAACGGTATCAGCACACCGACCGACGGGGACTGGTATCTTCGCTCGACATTCACTCCAACGCCCCCGAGTCCCACACCACCGGGCCCGACACCGCCAGGTCCGACACCACCAGGTCCGACCCCACCCGGCCCGATGCCTCCAGGTCCGACACCATCAGGCCCGATACCGCCAGGCCCACCCCCGCGGCCGATCTATCAGCCCGGCGTGCCGCTATATGAGGCCCTGCCAAGGGCACTGCTGGCGCTGAATGACCTGCCCACCCTGCAGCAGCGGGTTGGCAACCGCTTCTGGAGCACGTCTGACGGAGGGCCGGCCACCGATGACGATGCCGCGACAAGGATCCGCCTTCTGAGCGGATATGGAGATGACGTGGCGATCGGTGCCGTCGGCGCCGCCACCTCTCCGGCACTGGAACACCGTCGCATGTGGGGGCGTATCGAAGGCTGGCATAGCCGCGCGAAGCCGGATGTCTCGACCAGCGGGACCGACACACGCTTCAATGTACTGCGGCTTCAGGCCGGCGTGGATCGAAGCGTGTACGACAACACCGCGGGCAGCCTCATTGCTGGCCTGACCGCCCACTACGGCACGTTCGACGGCGATGTGTCCTCCCTGTTCGGCCGCGGCGACATCGACATCCAGGCCTATGGCGTCGGCGGCACGTTGACCTGGTATGGCGCGAACGGCGCCTATCTGGATGGCCAGATGCAGCTGACCTGGTTCGACACGGATCTGAAGTCGAAGACGCTGCGGCGGACCATGGCAGACGGCAACGGCGGCTTCGGCTATGCGCTGGGTGTCGAGGCCGGAAAACGGCTGCCGCTTAACGAGGCCTGGACCCTGACGCCGCAGGCACAACTGGTCTATTCACAGGTGGATTTTGACCGCTTCACCGATCCGTTCGGGGCGCAGGTCTCATTGGATCGGGGCGACTCGCTGCGAAGCCGATTCGGCTTGTCCGCGGACTACGAACGCGCACGACTGGATGCAGCATCGGAAGTCGTGCGCACACACCTCTATGGGATCGCGAACCTGTACTACGAATTCCGCGACGAGACACGGGTGGAGGTCTCGGGCACCGACATCATCAATGAAGAGGACAGCTTGTGGGGCGGCGCGGGCATCGGCGGCTCTCACAGCTGGGCGGGCGGACGCTACGCGGTCTATGGTGAGGTGATCGCCAGGACCAGCCTCGCCCATTTCGCGGACAGCTACATCCTCAATGGGACCGCGGGGCTGCGCGTACGCTGGTAGGAGCTGGCTGTGACAGGGGCAAGGAAGCAGTCAGGCAACGACTAAGGCGCGTGCGTGTGGACGGTTCCCCCCTTGCCGAGAGGAACCGCCCGAACTTACGCCAGATGCGCCAAAGCTCACGCCGCTTCGGCGAGTGTGCCCTTGATCGCGAGCCCGTCCTCGCCGGCGGAGACGCGCACCGTCTCCCCGTCGCGGATCGCGCCTTCCAGCAGCAGGCCCGCCAGCGGGTTCTGCAGACTGCGCTGGATCACCCGCTTCAGCGGCCGCGCGCCATAGACAGGATCGTAGCCCTCATTGGCCAACCACGCCTGCGCCGAGGCGTCGAGTTCCAGCGTGATCTTCCGATCCGCCAGCAGCCCGCGCAGCCGGTCGAGCTGGATGTCCACGATCCGGTCCATGTCGGCCTTCTGCAAGCGACGGAACAGGATGATCTCATCCAGCCGGTTCAGGAACTCGGGCCGAAACCGGTCGCGCACCACGCGCATCACCTGGGCACGGGCGAACTCCACGTCCTCGCCATCCGGCTGGTTGGCCAGGATGTCGGACCCCAGATTCGAGGTCAGCACGATGATCGTGTTGCGGAAATCGACCGTGCGGCCCTGCCCGTCCGTCAGGCGGCCATCGTCCAGCACCTGGAGCAGGACGTTGAACACGTCCTCATGCGCCTTCTCGACCTCGTCGAACAGGATCACCTGGTACGGACGGCGCCGCACCGCCTCGGTCAGCGTGCCGCCTTCCTCGTAGCCGACATAGCCGGGAGGGGCGCCGATCAGGCGGGCCACGGCGTGCTTCTCCATGAACTCGCTCATGTCGATGCGCACCATCGCCCGCTCGTCGTCGAACAGGAACGCGGCCAGTGCCTTGGTCAGCTCGGTCTTGCCCACGCCGGTGGGGCCGAGGAACAGGAACGATCCGATCGGCCGGTTCGGATCTTGCAAGCCCGCCCGCGCGCGACGCACGGCGTCGGAGACGGCGCGCAGCGCGTCCTCCTGCCCGACCACGCGCTTGCGCAGTTCTTCTTCCATGCGCAGCAGCTTGGCGCGTTCGCCTTCCAGCATCCGGTCTACCGGGATGCCGGTCCAGCGGCTGACGACCTCGGCGATCTCCTCCTCGGTCACGGCCTGGTTGACGAGGCGGCCGTCGGTCGCCTCGGTCGCGATCTTGCGCTCCAGCTCGGGGATCACGCCGTAGCGAAGCTCGGACGCGCGGGCGAGGTCGCCGGAACGCTGTGCGATCTCGGCATCCGACCTTGCCTTGTCGAGCTTCTCCTTCAGCGACTGCGTTTCCTGCACGCGGGACTTCTCGGCGTTCCACTGCGCGGTCAACGCGTTGGATTTCTCCTCCAGCTCCGCGACTTCCTTCTCCAGCTTGCCGAGACGGTCCTTGGAAGCCGCGTCGTCCTCCTTGCGCAGTGCCTCGCGCTCGATCTTGAGCTGGATCAGCCGGCGGTCGAGTTCGTCCAGCTCCTCCGGCTTGGAATCCACCTGCATGCGCAGCCGGCTCGCAGCCTCGTCCATCAGGTCGATGGCCTTGTCCGGCAGGAAGCGGTCGGTGATGTAGCGGTTGGACAGGGTGGCGGCGGCGACCAGCGCATTGTCGGCGATGCGCACGCCGTGATGCAGCTCGTACTTCTCCTTGATGCCGCGCAGGATACTGACCGTATCCTCCACCGAAGGCTCGCCCACGAACACCGGCTGGAAGCGCCGGGCCAGGGCCGCGTCCTTCTCCACATGCTTGCGGTATTCGTCGAGCGTGGTGGCACCGATACAGTGCAGCGCGCCGCGCGCCAGTTCGGGCTTGAGCAGGTTGGAGGCGTCCATCGCGCCGTCCGCCTTGCCCGCGCCGACCAGCGTGTGCATCTCGTCGATGAACAGGATGATCTCACCCGAAGCGGTCTCGATCTCCTGCAGCACGGCCTTCAGCCGTTCCTCGAACTCGCCGCGGAATTTCGCACCCGCGACCAGCGCGCCCAGGTCAAGCGCCAGCAGCCGCTTGCCCTTCAGCGCCTCCGGCACGTCGCCATTGACGATGCGCAGCGCGAGGCCCTCGACGATCGCGGTCTTGCCCACGCCCGGCTCGCCGATCAGCACCGGGTTGTTCTTGGTGCGCCGCGCCAGCACCTGGATCGCGCGGCGGATCTCCTCGTCGCGGCCGATCACCGGGTCGAGCTTGCCGTCGCGGGCAAGCTGCGTGACGTCGCGCGCGTACTTCTTCAGCGCGTCGAAGCTCGCCTCGGCGTTCTGAGAGGTGACCTTGCGGCCCTTACGGATATCGGTGACCGCCTTGTCGAGCGCCTGGGCAGTCGCGCCCGCCTGCTTCAGCGCGCGGCCGGCCGGCGTGTCGGACGCCGCCAGCGCCACCAGCAGCCGGTCCTGCGCGACGAACTCGTCGCCTGCCTTGGTCGCGGCCTGCTGCGCGGCATCCAGCACGCGCACCAGCTCCGGCGTGATCTGCGGCTGGCCCGCCCCGCCGCCCGTGACCTTGGGCAGCTTCGCGATTTCCGTCGCCGCCGTCTGGGCCGCTGCCTGCGGGTCGCCGCCCGCCGCCCGGATCAGGCCCGCTGCCGCGCCCTCCTCGTCGTCGAGCAGCGCCTTGAGCAGATGCTCCGGCGTCAGCCGCTGGTGGTATTCGCGGATCGCGATGGTGGAAGCGGCCTGCAGGAAACCGCGGGCACGCTCGGTGAACTTCTCGATATCCAATGGTCCCTCCTCGTGAGGCGACTCGGTCCCACCCGCCCCTCAGGAGGCGACGGGCGGAATGCCGTTCGGGACAGACATGGTAAAAGCCCGGTTGGTGCTCAAGAGGATTCGATGCGGATCGAACGGATTTACCGCTACCCGGTGAAGGGCCTGTCCGCCGAGGCGCTGGAGGAGGTGGAGGTCGAGGCCGGCGGCTGCCTGCCCTGGGACCGCGCCTTCGCCCTGGCCCAGGGCGACGCGCCGTTCGATCCGGAAGACCCGCACTGGCTCCAGAAATCGCACTTCATGTGCCTGATGAAGAACGCGCGGATCGCCCGGCTGCATTCGGCCTTCGACCCGCGCACGGGCGTCCTGGCCATCCGCGGCCCGCATGGGGAGATCGCGGAGGACGCGCTGAGCCCGGAGGGGCGGGCGGCGCTCGGCCTCTGGCTCGCCGCCTATCTGGGCGAGGAAGCGCGCGGCACGCCCCGCTTCCACCACGTGCCCGGCCATTCCTTCTGCGACCAGCGGACCAAGGTGGTCAGCCTGATCAACCTCGCCAGCCTCGCCGCCTACGAGGCCGCCCAGGGGACGGCGCGGGAGCTGATGCGCTTCCGCGCCAACATCTACTTCAACGGCGCAGCACCCTGGTCGGAGTTCGACTGGGTGGACAAGGAAATCCTGGTCGGGGCCACCCGCATGCGCGTGGTCAAGCGCATCGTCCGCTGCCCCGCCACCGAGGTGAACCCCAGGACGGCCGAGCGCGACGCCAATCCGGTGAAGGAATTGCGCGCGCTATACGGCCACGCCGATCTGGGCGTGCACGCCGAGGTGCTGGAAGGCGGCAAGATCGCCGTGGGCGAGGCGATCGAACTGGTCGGCTGAACGGACGGACGCCCTCTCCCCCGCGTGGAGGGAGAGGGAGAATGTCAGGCCTCGGGCGCGGCCGCCGCGATCGGAATCTCACGCGATTCCGGCTGATCTCCGGTGCCGTTGACCGCCGGTTCCGGCGCTGGCGCGGCGGCTTCCTCCGCCGCTTCGCCGTCCCCGCCGCGCGGCCGGGGCTGCTGCGCCTGCTGCTGCTGGGCGGCGGCCTGGTTCATGGCATTGAGGATGCGGAAATAGTGCTCGGCGTGCTGGAAGTAGCTTTCCGCCGTCACGCGGTCACCGGACGAGGTCGCGTCGCGGCCAAGCTGCAGGTACTTCTCGAACAATTGCTGCGCCGTGCCGCGCAGCCGCATGTCCGGGCCGCTGCTGTCGAAGACGTGGTTGCGGTTGAGCGGAATCCCGCCTCCGCTGTGGTGCCGTATGGGCCCGCCGCCCCGATTGTGGCGACCGCGCATGCGTTTCATCAAATCATTCTCGTTCCGGTTCGTGGTTGTCCGGCCGCGCCCATCCCGCCCGGGCGCCCGCAAAGCGGGTCCCGTCATCTCCGGCGATCGTGGCGTCGTTGCGGCATCACCCCGGATTCGGCCGAACCATGGCCCGAACCCCCTCAGCCGGGTCGGGCGGACTCGCATCCGCCCTGCCGCGCGCGGACCCTAGACTGGGGACCAGCGCCTGCCAAGCATGGAATGGGCGCATCTCATGCGCGCACCGCAAGGGCCCGGGGGATGCCGGACAGATCGTCACGGACATCCGCCACCGCAAGCCCCGCGGCGCGGACCAGGGATGCGACCGCACCTGCCTGGTCCAGGCCCAGCTCCAGCACCGCGACGCCGCCCGGCCGCAGCAGTGCGGGCAGGCCGGCCGCCACCGCGCGATAGGCGTCGAGCCCATCCGAGCCGCCATCCAGCGCGCGTATCGGATCGTGTGCCGCGACCTCGGGCGCGAGGCCGGGGATGTCGGCGGAGGCGATGTAGGGCGGATTGCAGAAGATCAGGTCGAAGGCGCCCGCGAGCGCCGCGCCCCAATCCCCCACCAGGAAGGCGGCCGGCAGGCGGAGATGGGTGAGATTGGCCCGTGCCGTCGCGGCCGCCTCCGCCGAGGCATCGACGCCGATGCCGAAGGCGGCCGGATATTCCCGCAGCGCGGCGGCCAGCAGGCAGCCCGTGCCGGTGCCGAGGTCGAGCACGCGCCGCACATCGTGGCGATCGCGCCGCAACGAAAGCGCCGTCTCGACCAGCGTCTCGCTTTCCGGGCGCGGCACCAGCGTCGCGGGGGACAACGCGAAGGTCATGCCCCAGAACTCTCGCCGGCCTGCGATACGGGCGAACGGTTCGTGCGCGGCGCGGCGGGCGGTCAGCGCATCGTAGCGCGCCTGCTGCTCGGCCGTCAGGTCATCCACGCGCAGCACGCCGGCAAGATCGGTGTCCAGCGCCAGTGCGAGCAGCAGCCGTGCCTCGCGCCGCGGGTTCTCGATGCCGGCCGCCTCCAGGCGCCGGGAAGCCTCGGCGATCATGAGTCGGCCGCGAGCCTCGCCGCCTCGTCCTCGGCGACCAGCGCGTCGATGATCTCGTCCATCTCGCCAGCCATCACGCGGTCGATCTTGTAGAGCGTGAGGTTGATGCGGTGATCGGTCACGCGCCCCTGCGGGAAGTTGTAGGTGCGGATGCGCTCGCTGCGGTCGCCGGTGCCGACCTGCCCCTTGCGGTCGGCGGCGCGCGTCGCCTGGGCGCGCTGGCGTTCCGCATCGTACAGGCGGGAGCGCAGCACCTTCATCGCCTTGGCGCGGTTCTTGTGCTGGCTGCGCTCCTCCTGCATCGCGACCACCACGCCGGTCGGGATGTGGGTGATGCGCACGGCGCTGTCGGTCTTGTTCACATGCTGCCCGCCGGCGCCGGAGGCGCGGTAGGTGTCGATGCGCAGGTCCTTCTCGTCGATCGCGACATCCACGTCCTCGGCTTCCGGCAGCACCGCGACGGTGACGGTGGAGGTGTGGATGCGGCCCTGGCTCTCGGTCGCAGGCACGCGCTGCACGCGATGGACGCCGGATTCGAACTTCAGCCGGGCGAAGACGTTGCGGCCGGTGATCTCCGCGATGCCTTCCTTGAGGCTGCCGAGACCGGTCTCCTCGTAGTCCATCACCTCGAAGCGCCAGCCGCGCAGTTCGGCGTAGCGCTGGTACATGCGGAACAGCTCGGCCGCGAACAGCCCGGCCTCGTCGCCACCGGCGGCGGGGCGGATCTCCAGGATGGCGCTGCGGGCGTCGGCCTCGTCCTTGGGCAGCAGCATCAGCCGCACCTCGCGCTCCAGCGCGGGCAGGCGGTCCTTCAGGTCCTGATGCTCGGCCTCGGCCAGCTCGCGCATCTCCGGATCGGCGAGCAGAGATTCGGCCTCGGCATAGGCGCGTTCGGCGTTGCGGAGTTCCGCGACCTTCGCGACCACGGGCTCGATCTCGGCGAGTTCCTTCGACGCCTTGGCGAAGGCATCGCCGCCCAGCGTGCCGGACAGCATTGCCTTCAGCTCATCGGCGCGGCGGACGATGCGGTCGAGCTTGTCGTCGAGCTTCATCGGCACGCGCCCTCACCCTGTCCCTCTCCCGCCGGGCGGGAGAGGGGACGTTGAGGGGAGGATACGCCTTTACGCCCTCTCCCGCTTGCGGGAGAGGGTTGGGGTGAGGGGCGTTGCCGCGTCATCCCAGCTTCGACGGCAACGCGGCGAGCGGAACCTCGACCTGCTCCCCGCTCGCGAGGTCCTTCAGCTGCGCCACGCCGCGCGCGATCTCATCGCTGCCGAGGATGACCGTAGCCCGCGCGCCCGCCTTGTTGGCGCGCTCCATCCGCCGCTTGAGATTGCCGCGATAGGCCATCTCCGCGCGGATGCCGGCGCGCCGCAGGTCGAGCAGCACGGACAGCGCAGGCCCTTCCGCCTCCTCCCCCGCCGGCACCACCACGACCGGCGCGGGCACGGGCGGCGTCTCGGCCAGCATCATCTCGAACCGCTCCACGCCCGCCCCCCAGCCGACACAGGGCACGTGCGGGCCGCCCATCTCCTCGACCATGCCCTCGTAGCGGCCGCCGCCGAACAGCGTGCCCTGGGCGCCGAGCTTCGTGGTCACGAACTCGAAGGCGGTGTGGCTGTAGTAGTCGAGGCCACGCACGATGCGCGGATTCTCCACATACGGCACGCCGAACCGTTCCAGCGCCGCCTGCAACGCCGCGTAAAATGCGGCCGCGCTGTCGGTCAGATACGGCTTGATCGTCGGCGCGTCCGCGACGATGCGGCGGTCACCTTCATCCTTGCTGTCCAGGATACGCAGCGGGTTACGTGCCAGTCGCGCCTGGCTGTCCTCGCTCAGATGCGCCTGATGCGTGGTGAAATGGGCGACCAGCGCCTCGCGATACGCGGCCCGGCTGTCCGCGTCGCCGAGGGTGTTGATCTCCATCACCGCGCCGTCCGCGATGCCGAGCGCGCGGCAGATCTCGTAGCCGAGTGCGATCACCTCGGCATCCGCCAGCGGCTCCGCGCTGCCCATCACCTCGGCGTCGAGCTGGTGGAACTGCCGGTAGCGGCCCTTCTGCGGCCGCTCGTAGCGGAACATCGGCCCGGTCGCGAACACCTTCTGCGGCAGCGACTGGGTCAGCCCGTTGGTCACCAGCGCGCGGCACAGCCCGGCCGTGTATTCCGGCCGCAACGTCAGCGATTCACCACCGCGGTCGGTGAAGGAATACATCTCCTTCATCACCACGTCGGACGTGTCGCCCAGCGTGCGCGCGAACACCCGCGTGTCCTCGATGATCGGGGTGGTCCATTCCTCGAAGCCCCAGAGCGCGGCCACGCGCCGCGCCGTCTCCACCACGTGGCGGTGGCGGCGCATGTCGTCGCCGATCAGGTCCCGCGTGCCGCGGACCGGCTGCAACTTGTCCAATGATGTATCCCTACTCAGCCGCGAGGACCGGCTTGTCCTTCTCGGCGCGCAGCTTCGCCGCACGCTCTTCCACCAGGCGGACGATGTGGTCGATCATCGCCGCGCTGTCCACGGTCTGGTTGGTCTTGCGCCCGGCGCTGTAGACCATGTGCCGCCCCGCGCCGCCGCCGGTGACGCCCAGGTCGGTCATCAGCGCCTCACCCGGGCCGTTCACCACGCAGCCGATGATCGACAGCGTGATCGGCTCCTCGATATGCGAAAGCCGGTCCTCCAGCGCCTGCACGGTCTGGATGACATTGAAGCCCTGCCGCGCGCAGGACGGGCAGGAGACGATCTTCACCCCCCGCACGCGCAGGTTCAGACCCTTCAGCAGTTCCCAGCCGACGCGCACCTCCTCCTCCGGCTCATCGGAGAGAGAGACGCGCAGCGTGTCGCCGATGCCGGACCACAGCAGCATGCCCAGGCCCATGGAGGACTTCACCGTGCCGGTGCGTCGCCCGCCCGCTTCGGTGATGCCGATATGCAACGGCGCGTCGGTCGCTTCGGCGAGGCCCTGGTAGGCGGCCACGGCCAGGAACACGTCCGATGCCTTCACGCTGATCTTGAATTCGTGGAAATCGTTCTGGAGCAGGTGGTCCGCGTGCCACATCGCGCTTTCCACCAGCGCGTCCGGGTTCGGCTCCCCGTATTTCTCCAGCAGGTGCTTCTCCAGGCTGCCCGCGTTCACCCCGATGCGGATGGAACAGCCATGGTCACGCGCGGCCTTCACCACCTCCTTCACCCGTTCGGCGCTGCCGATATTCCCCGGGTTGAAGCGCAGGCAGGCGGCGCCCGCCTCGGCCGCCTCGATGGCGCGGCGGTAATGGAAATGGATGTCGGCCACGATCGGCACATCGACCTGGCGGACGATGTCGCGGAGTGCCGTAGTGCTTTCCTGGTCAGGGACCGAGACGCGGACGATGTCCGCGCCGGCCGCTGCCGCGCGCCTGATCTGCGCGACCGTGCCGGCCACGTCCGTGGTCGGCGTGTTGGTCATGGTCTGCACGCTGATCGGTGCGTCGCCGCCCACGGGGACGGAGCCGACCATGATCCGGCGCGATCGCCGGCGCAGGATGTCCTGGTAGGGGCGGTGGCTCGACATGCCGTGCCATCATGCGGCAGCGGCGCGTTTTTCGCTACTGCGGTTGCGGCGGGGCAGCCGGGCGCGCGGCGGGCGGGGGCATGTCACGCAACCGTTCCGGATCGAGCGAGATGTCGCGGCGCACGGCCCCCGACGCCCCCAGGGAGGCGACGGGTGTGCCGTCCACCAGGATTTCCGTCCCGCCGGCATTGCCCGTCGTCATCACCAGGGCGGCAAGATCGGCTTCCGGTGCCGTCCAGCTCTCCCCCGCCTTCAGCACGCGGTTGAGCAGCACCTGGCCCTGACGGTCGCGGATGTTGATCCAGGAATCGCCCTTGGCGCGGATCACCAGGCGATCGGCGGCAATCGGCGGCACGGCGGCGGCGGCCGAGGACGGGGGGATCGACGCCGGGGGCGGCGTAACGACGATGGGCGGCGGGGCGACCGCGAGACTCTGCGGCTGTCCGCCCGGAAGCGTGATCCGGGCCGGGCCGGGGACAGTGACCGGCGGCAGCGCGGCCGTCTGCTGCGGCGAGGAAGAAGGCAGCGGATCAGGGGCCGGAACGGACGCGATCCCGGTCCCGGGGGTGGAGGAGGCCGGAGGAGCCGCCGGGGACAAAGCCGGCGCCATGGCGGCCGGCGCTGGCGGGGCGGAGGGCGGCGAGACGGAGGGTGGCGAGACGGGGGGCGGCAGGGCGACCTCCGCCTCGATCCGGGCCGGAACGGGGGCCACCGTGTCCGCTGTCATGTCGGTGCGCGCGGACCAGCGGTGCCAGGCCACATAGCCGCCAATGCCCAGCACCAGCGCGATCAGCACGACCGCACCCGCGGGCACACCGCGTTCCGGCACCGGTTCGGGGAAGGCCAGATCCGTCTTGCGCGCGACCAGATTACCCGCCTCCGCGCGGAAGCGGCGCGCCATCTCCTCCTGGTCGAGCCCGAGCGCGGCCGCATAGGTGCGCACGAAGCCGATCGCATAGGCCGGGCCGGGCAGATCGCTCATCCGGCCGTCTTCGATCGCTTCCAGGAATGGCCGGCGGATGCGCAGCCCCGACGCGACGGCATCGAGGTCCCATCCCAGTTTTTCTCGCGCCGCCCTCAGATCGGCCCCGGTCAGAGGCGCATCGATCCGGGACATCAGCACGTCCCCGCTCGCGAGGCGGTCCTTGCGTTCATGCAGCACGCGGATTGTCCCGTGCAAGGCGTTGGTGTTGCGGCGCCGCGTTCGTGCCCGCGTGCGCTTGGATGGCATCTAAGCCAAGGCAAGCTGGAAAGCCAAGGACTTCCGGGCCGGAATTGCTCGAAAATGGAGAAAAAGCGAGACCAAACACAACCTAGAGAGGCAATCCGTGGTCCCGTGCCCAGGCGGCGAGCGCGTCGCGCAAACTGCTCCCATCAGGGGCCGAAGCACGCATCCCGGCCAGGGCCGGGCGCAATTCGCCAAGGTCGAGCCCCGCCAGCATCGCCTTGATCCCGGCTACGGACGGGCCGGACATCGACAGCCGCGTCACCCCAAGCCCGACCAGCGCCATCGCCTCGATCGGCCTTCCGGCATGTTCCCCGCAGACCGACAATGGAACGCCGGCCCGGCCCGCGCTGTCCACCATGGCCTCGATCAGGTCGAGCATCGGCGCGGACAGCAGGTCGTACCGGCCGGCCATGCGCGCGCTGCCCCGATCGGACGCGAACAGGAACTGCATCAGGTCGTTGGAGCCGATGCAGACGAAATCCGCCGCCGCGCACAGCGCATCGCGCTGCCACCACAGGGACGGCACCTCCAGCATCGCCCCGGCCGCGACCGTGCCCGCCGCCCCTGCCCGCTCCGCCTCGCGCAGCAGCAGCGCCTTCGCGGCCTGGAATTCGGCGACGGTGGCCACCATCGGGAACATGACCGAGAGCGGACGCCCCGCCGCCGCCTGCACCATCGCGCGAATTTGCGCACGCAGCGTCGCCGGGCGGTCCAGGGCGATGCGCAGCGCCCGCCAGCCCATGGCCGGATTCTCCTCATCCTCGTGCTCCGCCGCCTGGCGCGGCAGCATCTTGTCGCCGCCGAGGTCGAAGGTGCGGAACAGCACCGGCTTGCCGCCGCACGCGTCGAAGACGCGGGCGTACAGGTCCCGCTGCTCGACAAGACCGGGCAGCGCGCCGCGGGCCAGGGCCGCGATCTCGGTGCGGAACAGGCCGACCCCGTCGGCGCCGAGCGGGCCGAGCTGGGCGAGATCGAGCGGCAGCCCGGCATTGATCATCACCGTGACGCGGGTGCCATCCAGCGTCATGGCCGGGCGCTGCAGCAGCGATTCGCGTTCGGCCCGCCGCGCGCCACGCGCGGCCAGCGCACTTTCGTAGATCGCCCTGATATTGGCTTCGGGGCGCAGGATGACCCGCGCCTCCTCCCCGTCCACGACGATCCAGTCGCCTGCCTGCGCGGCGCCGAACACGCCGCGCACCCCGCCGAGCACCGGGATGCCCAGCGCGCGGGCGACGATCGCGGCATGGCCCGCGGCCGAACCTTCCTCCAGCACCAGCCCGCAGATGCCGCGGCCGTGGAAGTCGAGAAGCTCCGCGGGGCCCAGGCGGCGGGCAATCAGCACCGCGTGTTCCGGCAACGCCTGCACTTCCGCCTCACCGCAGAGTGCGCCGATCAGCCGCCCGGCCACGTCCTCCACATCCGCCAGCCGCTCCCGCAGATACGGGTCGGTGATGCGCTGCGCCCGGGCGCGCAGATCCTCCAGCACGCGATCGACCGCGGCCTCGGCGCTGAAACCGCCGCGCACGCCGTCACGCACGCGGGCAAGCCAGCCCCGTCCGTCCGCGATCAGCCGGTGTGCTTCCAGCACATCGCGGGATTCGCCGGGATCCGGCGCAGACACCGCGATCATCTCATCGAGCGCGCGGCGCATGCTTTCGACCGCCGCGTCCAGGCGCGCGAACTCCACGGCCGGATCATCGGCGAGCAGACGTTGCGGCGGGGCCCGCGACCCATGCAGCACCACCGTGCCCACCACGAGGCCCGGTACCAGGATCTGGCCGGGAAAGCGGCGCGACAGCGCGGCGTTGAAACCATCCGCAATCGCGGTCGCGGGCAGGAGGGAGGCGAGCAGCATCGCCACCGTCTCCAGCACCTCGACCTCGTCCTCGTCGTAGCGGCGGGGCGCGCGGTTCTGCACCGCGACCACCCCCACCGTCGCGCCACCGCGCCGGATCGGCATGGCGAGCAGCGAGGCGAACGGCTCCTCCCCGGTTTCCGGGCGGTAGGCGAAGGCGGGGTGGTTCTGCGCGTCGGGCAGGTTCAGCGCCGATCCCTGCGCGGCGACCGTGCCCACGATGCCCTCGCCCACGCGCAGCCGCGTATGGCCAACCGCGTCGGCATTGAGGCCGTGCGTGGCGATGAGTTCGAGGATCTCGCCCGGCCGCATCAGGTAGATGGAGCAGACCTCCGCCACCAGCTCCGAGGCGACCGTGCGGGCGAGTTCGGGCAGCACCGCCGGACCCGCCGCGCCGTGCGCGATCAGGTCGCGCAGACGGGAGAGCAGCCGGCGGCTGTTGCTCATCCCGGCCCGGCCCGGGTGCCGAAGCGGGCCGCGAGGGCGTTCACCGCCTGACCGACCAGCTCCGCGATGATCTCGGCCACGGGCTGTTCGGCGGTGACCATGCCGACGGACTGGCCCGCCATCAGCGAGCCGTTCTCCACATCGCCGTCGATCACCGCGCGGCGCAGCGCGCCGGCCCAGAAATGCTCGATCTCCAGCTGGGCCGCCTTCTGGTCCACCACGCCGTCCTGGAAGCGGCGGATGGTCTCGGCCTGATGCGCCATGAAGCGCTTCGTGCCCTCATTCACCAGGGCGCGGACCGGGATCACCGGGAAGCGGTCGTCAAGCTGCGTGGTGGGCACGGCATCGCGCGCGTTGGCGCGGATGAAGGCCTGCTTGAAGCGGGGATGGGCGATGCTCTCCGTCGCGCAGACGAAGCGCGTGCCGAGCTGCGCGCCAGCCGCCCCCATCTCCAGATAGGCGAGGATCGCATCGCCGCGGCCCAGGCCGCCGGCCACGAACACCGGCACGTCGCGCAGATGCGGCAGGATCTCCTGCGCCAGCACGTTCAGCGACACCGGGCCGATATGGCCGCCCGCCTCACTGCCCTCGATCACGATCGCGTCGGCACCCGACTTCACCAGCCGCCGGGCCAGCACCAGCGCCGGGGCGAAGCAGATCACTTTGGCGCCGCCGTCGCGGATGCGGCGGATCGCCCCTGAAGGCGGGATGCCGCCCGCCAGCACCACATGGCCGACATGCGCGGCCAGGCAGGCGTCAATCAGCCCGTCCAGCTCCGGGTGCATAGTGATCAGGTTCACGCCGAAGGGCTTGTCCGTCAGCGCCTGGGTGGCGGCGATCTCCTCCGCCAGCCGGTCGGGCATCATGGAACCGCACGCGATCACGCCGAAACCGCCGGCATTGGAGATCGCGGCGACCAGGTTCCGCTCGCTGACCCAGGACATGCCGCCGCCGAGCAGGGCGACCTCCGTGCCCAGGAAGGCGCGTCCCCGCGCCCAGAGCACATCGAGACGCTGGCGCGCCGCGATCAGGTCGGAACCGGTCGCCTCAGGCGGCATCGAGGCCATAGGCCGTATGCAGCGCGCGGACCGCAAGCTCCGTGTACTCCACGCCGACCAGGACGCTCACCTTGATCTCGCTCGTGGAGATGACCTGGATGTTGATACCGCGCTGGGCCAGCGTGCCGAACATCGTGTTGGCCACGCCCGCATGGCTCGTCATGCCGATGCCGACCACGCTGATCTTGGCCACGTCCGGATCGGCCAGGATCTCGCCGTAGCCGATCGCCTCCCTCGCACTGCCCAGCGTCTCCTTCGTGCGGGGAAGATCGGCCTTGCCGACGGTGAAGGTGATGTCCGTCAGCCCCTCGGCGGACACGTTCTGGACGATCATGTCCACGTTCACATTCGCCGCGGCCAGCGCCCCGAACACGGCGGCCGCGATGCCCGGGCGGTCCGGCACGTGGCGCACGGTGATCTTCGCCTCGTCGCGGCTGTAAGCGATGCCGGACACCACTGCCTTTTCCACGATCTCGTCCTCGTCCACCACCAGCGAACCGGGCAGGTCATCGCCCGAATGATCCTCAAACGACGATAGCACCTGCACACGCACGCGATGCTTCATCGCCACCTCGACGCTGCGCGTCTGCAGCACCTTGGCCCCGACCGAGGCCAGCTCCAGCATCTCCTCGTAGGAGATGCGCGGCAACTTGCGTGCCTTGGGCACGATGCGCGGATCGGTCGTGTAGATCCCGTCCACGTCGGTATAGATGTCGCAGCGATCGGCCTTGAGTGCCGCGGCCAGCGCGACCGCCGAGGTGTCGGACCCGCCGCGGCCCAGCGTGGTCACGCGCCCATCGGCGGCCAGCCCCTGGAAACCCGCGACGATCGGCACCTGGCCGGCCTGCATGCGGCGGATCAGCTCCTCGCCCGCGATCTCCTCGATCCGGGCCTTGCCGTGGGCGCCGTCGGTGCGGATCGGGATCTGCCAGCCCTGCCAGGACCGGGCATCGACGCCGATGGTCTGCAGCGCGATGGCCAGCAGGCCGATCGTCACCTGCTCCCCGGTCGCGACCACGGTGTCGTATTCGCGCGCGTCGTGCAGCGGCGACAGCTCCTGGCACCATTTGACGAGCTGATTGGTCGTGCCCGCCATGGCGGAGACGACCACCGCGACCTCATTGCCGCGCGTCGCCTCCGCCTTCACGCGGGCGGCGACGTTGCGGATGCGGTCGAGATCGGCGACGGAAGTGCCGCCGAACTTCATCACGATGCGGGCCATCTGCGACTGGGTCCGGAGTTGCGGGCGCGGGCGGGGCGCGTCACATACCGGTCGCAGGAAAGGCCCGCAACCCGATGAAAACGACCGTCAGCCGCGCGGAAACCGCCAAGTTCGATGCCCTGGCCGCGCGCTGGTGGGACCCGGACGGGCCGATGCGGCCGCTGCACCGGATGAATCCGGCCCGCGTGGCCTGGATCGTGGAGCGGGTCGCGCGCCGCTTCGGGCGGCTGGATGTCCCGTTGCTGGATGTGGGATGCGGCGCGGGGCTGGCCTCCGAGGCGCTGGCGCGGCGCGGCCTCCGGGTGACGGGCATCGACGCGGCAGGGGACGCGCTGGAAGCAGCGATGGCCCATGCGGAAGGACAGAACCTGCCGCTGGCCTACCGGCAGGCCGCCCCGGAGGATCTGGCCGCCGACGGGATGCGCTTCCCCGTGGTGATCGCGCTGGAAGTGATCGAGCACGTCCCCGACCGGGCGGCGTTCCTCGGCATGCTGGCGCAACTGGTGGAGCCGGGCGGGCTGGTGGTTCTGTCCACCATCAACCGCACCCGGCGGTCGCTGCTGCGGGCCAAGATCGGGGCGGAATACGTGCTGCGGCTGCTGCCGGCGGGCACGCATGACTGGCGCGCCTTCGTCACGCCGGAGGAGCTGGCGGAAGGGCTGCGCGCGGCGGGGCTGCGGCCGGCGGACATGGCGGGGCTGGTGCCGGGACTGCCGGGCAGCGGGGCATGGCGCGTGGGGCGGGACCTGTCGGTGAACTACATCGCGGCGGCGGAGGCGTAGGCGTAGGCCGGATTCAGGGGACGCGCTGCGGCGGCATCACACCCGGAACCTCACCGGCGCCTGGGTGCTGGCGCCCGACGCCGCGCCCAGCTCCCCGCAAGGCGCCTGATCCCCGACCATTGCTGCGCCAGCCATGACCCGCGGACCATCGCCGCGTCCGCAGTGGGATCGCCGGTGCGGGCGGCGAAGTCGCGGTCGAAATCGGCGGTGCCGAAGATGATGTCCCAGACCGGCAGGATGGCGCCGAAATTCACGCTGCGCCGCCCCGCCGCGCGGATGCCGTGATGCGCGCGATGGAAACGCGGCGACACGAGCAGCCGTTCGCCCACCAGCCCGAAATGCAGCCGCGCATTGGCGTGGCTGAGGCTTTCGATCAGCCGCAGCGCCAGCACCACCAGCGGGAACTGCATCGGCGGGATGCCGATCAGCAATGCCACCGCACCGAACCAGACGATGCTGATGAGGTCGTCCAGCACGTGGTTGCGGTCGTCGGTCCAGAACGTCATCTGCGCCTGCGAGTGATGGACGGAGTGCAGCGCCCACCACCAGCCGACCGCATGCTGCAGCCGGTGCCGCCAGTAATCGGTGAAGTCGAAGATGACGACGTAGAGCGCGAAGCTGACAAGCGGCGCGCCCGCCAGCCACGGCACCAGCATCTCCAGCGTCGGCGGCACGAAGCCGTGGTCGAGCAGGAAGCCTTCGAGCGTGGCCTGCACATCCCGGAACACGACAAAGGCGAGCAGCGGCAGCAGGCCCATGCGTGCGATCAGCGTGTAGAGCACGTCCGTCCAGACCACGCCGTGATCTTCCCACCGCTCCACCGGACGCAGCCGCTCCAGCGGCACGCAGATCGCGAGCATCGCCGCGACCTGGGCCGCGCCATACAGCGCGAGCAGGGCGAAGGTGTAGCCCGTGTCCTCCCATGCCATCAGGTCGAGCGCGTACAGCGCCGGGATCACCAGATGCTCGTGGACCAGCCCGGCCGCCCAGGAGAACGGATCGTTCATGACATGACCGGCGCGAAGCGGAAGCCGCGATCCAGCAGCCCCGCGAGCAGCGGATCGAGGATATCGGCGAAGGGCGTGCGCCGGCTGCGGATGCCCCAATGCATCAGCATCACATCCCCGTCGCGCAGCCGCGCCAGCGCGCGCGACAGCAGCGCGGCGTTGGGGTAGCGGTCGGCCGGAAGCTCGTCGCCCAGGAAGCCGGCATCGGACCAGCCGACATGGCGCAGCCCGGCCTGCCGCGCGAAGGCCAGCACGTTGGGCGTGGTGTGCCCGCCCGGGGCGCGCCACAGCGGCCGCGCCGCGATGCCGAGTTCCGCCAGCCGCGCGATCGGGTGCCGCAGTTCGGCCGCCACGCCCGCCGCATCCAGCATCTCCCGCCCCCTGCCGCCACGCTGGCGATAGAGGACACGCGCGCCCCGGTCGGGCCCGAAATACCAGTGCCGCCAGGTGTGGCTCCCGAACACGTGGCCTTCCGCCGCCCGGGCGCGCCAGAACGCGTCCCATTCGGGGCCGAGGCTGCGGTCACCGCGGAATGTCGCCTCATCGGCGCAGAACAGGGTGGCCCGGATCTCTCGCCGCCTCAGGATCGCGGCGATGCGCTCGGCCTGGTCCATCCAGCCCGTGTCGATGGTCAGATGCAGCGTGCCCGCGGGCACGGCCAGCGCGGGCGCCGCCAGCGCCGCGCCGAGCAGCGCGCGCCTACTCGCCGCCGCCATGGATGAAGATGCCATGTGGTGAGCGGCCGACCGCGGCCGTCTCATAGGCGCCGGTCGCCGGATCGATCACCGCGACGCGCTTCTGCCAGCGCAGCGTGGCCCAGATACGGCCATCCGGGGCGAAATCCAGGCAGTCCGGCCCGCCCGGGATCGCCCAGGTCGTCTCCACGTCCAGCGTATCGGGGTTCAGGACGGATATGCCGGAATCCACCCGCGCGGTCGCATACAGCGCCCGCCCGTCCGGGGCCGCGAAGATCGTGTGCGCGCCGCGGCCGATCACGATCCGCCGCGTCACCACGCCGGCCACGGGATCGACCACGGCGATGTTGTCCTCACCCATGTTGCCGACCAGCAACTGGCCCCGGTGCCACAGCACGCCGGCCGGCGCCCGGCCCACGCGCATGTCCCAGCGCACCGTGCCGGTCGCGATATCGAAGGAAAGCAGCCGGTTCGCGCCCTGGAGCGAGACAAAGGCGGTGCTGCTGTCCGGCGAGAAGGCCAGATGGCTCGGCATGTCGCCGACCTTCAGCCGGTGCCGCAGCGTCAGCGCCTGGGTCGCGCCGTCCCAGTCATACACATCCACCTGGTCGCGCCGGAGCGAGGTGACGACGAAGCGCGCCCCGTCCGGGGTGAACGCGAAGTGGTAGGGATTGCTGATGCGCTCCCGCCGCCGGATCTCGGCCGTGGCGGGATCGAGGAACAGCAGTTCATTGGCGCCGGAATCGCCCACGATCAGCGTCGAGCGGTCGGGCGTGAGGACGAGGTGGTGCGTTTCCCGCAGCACGGGCACGCGGCGCGTCTCGACCATGGTGGCGAGGTCCAGCACGCTGATCGACGCCTCGCCCGAATTCAGGACGACGACCTCGTTCGCCGTCGCCGGCAGCGCGAGGAGCAGGGACAGGACGATACCGGCACCGGCGCGCATGATGGAACGGGACCATACACAAGGCGGGATTGCGGAAAAATGGCGATGTCATGCCAGAACGGTCACGGTCCCCGCCGTTTCCAGCATGGCGGCGAGCCAGGCGGGCGGCGGCGCTTCCGTCACCAGATGGCCGAACGCGGCGGCAGGCGCGATGCGGACCAGCGCCTCGCGGCCGAACTTGGCGGAATCGGCCAGCAGCACGGCGCGTCGGGATGCCGCCAGCATCGCCTGCTTCACCGCCACCTTGTCCAGGTCGTAATCCATCGGCGCCCCGTCCGGGGCGAAGCCGGAACAGCCGATCAGCGCCACATCGCAGCGGAACCTGCCGATCCCGGCGCACGATGCCTCCCCCACCAGCGACCCGTCCGCGCCGCGCAGCGATCCGCCGGGGACGAAGACTTCCACCCCGTCACGCCCGGCGAGTGCTGCGGCGGCGTTCAGGCTGTTGGTGACCACGCGCAGCCGGGCGCGTTCCGCCAATGCGCGCGCGGCGGCTTCGACCGTGGTGCCGACATCCAGCAGCACCGTGCCGCCCACCGGCACGAGCTTCGCCGCGGCGAGGCCGATGCGGCTCTTGGCGTCGGCGGAAAGCCTGCGTTTCAGCGCATAGCCGGGGCGGACCCGATCCTCGGCGCGCGAGGCCGCGCCGCCGTGGAAGCGCTGCAGCAGCCGCGCCTTGTCCAGCCGGATCACCTCCCGCCGTGCCGTCTGGGTGGAGACGCCAAGCGCGTCGGCCAGCGCCTCGATCGTCGCGTATCCCTGGCTCTGCACGGCGGCGAGGATGCGGCGCTGGCGGTCGGAGAGCGTGTCGTCCCGAGGCATGCGCCCATCCTGACCCGGGCGCGCGTGGAAGAAAACTTCCAATATGTTTGTCACTGAACGATCATGATGGCTGGAAACGTCCAGGCAGTAGAGCTTCCCCGATGGCCGTCGCGCTGTATCTCATCTATCTGCTGGTCCCAATCGCGCTGCTCCTCGTAGGCAGCTTCGGCGCGCGCTGGACCAACACGCTGCTGCCCGAAGGCCTCACCTTCGACTGGTACGCCCAGGTCGCGACCGATCCGTCCTTCCGCCGCGCCTTCACCACCAGCCTGACCGTGGCCGCGGGCGTCGCGGCCACGGTGCTGGTCACGGCGACACCGCTCGCCTGGGCGCTGGCGACCGGGGGCGGAGCGGCCTCGCGGCTGGCGCTGCGGCTCATCGCGCTGCTGCCGATCGCCGTGCCCGAGCTGGTTCTCGCCTTCGGCTTCGTGGTGGTGTTCTCGACCGACCTGCTGCCCTTCCTCGGCACGACCTGGCTGCTGGTCGCGGGCATCGCGGTGATCACCCTGCCCTACATGGTGCAGACGCTCGCCGCCGATATCCGGCATCTGGGGCTGGCCACGCTGGAACAGGCGGCGGAGAGCCTCGGCGCCTCGGGCTTGCGGCGGTTCACGGATATCGTGCTGCCGTCGCTGCGGCACTCGCTGCTGTCGGGGCTGATGACGGTGACGGCGCTGACCATCGGCGAGTTCCAGCTCGCCAACCTCGTCTCGGGCTTCCTGTCGCGCCCCTATCCGGTGGTGCTGCTGCAGGCCTTCTATGGCGCGGCGGGCTTCGCCTGCGCGGCGACGGTGGTGCTGCTGGCATTGGCCCTGCTCGCGGCGAGCGGCGCGGCCCTGGCCGCGCGCGGGACGGCACGGGCATGAGCCTGTCCTTCTCGAACGTGACCTACCGCTACGGCGCCGCCGGCGGCGGGGTCAGTGACGTGACGCTGGAGGTCGCGCCCGGTGAGATGGTCGCGGTGATCGGCGCGTCCGGCTCCGGCAAGACCACGCTGCTGCGGCTGGCGGCGGGCTTCCTCGCACCGCAATCCGGGCGCGTGGCCGTGGCCGGGCGGGACATGGACGGCGTGCCGGTGAAGGAACGCAACCTCGGCATCGTGTTCCAGTCCTACGCGCTGTTCCCGCTGATGACGGCGGCGGAGAACGTCGCCTATCCGCTGCGCCTGCGCGGCGTGGCCCGCGCCGAACGGATGGCCCGGGCGCGGGCGATGCTGGAGCGCGTGGGCCTCGCCGCGCATGCGGACCGGCATCCGCCGCAACTGTCCGGCGGGCAGCAGCAGCGCGTGGCGCTGGCCCGCGCGCTGGCCTTCCGCCCCACCGCGCTGCTGCTGGACGAACCCTTGTCGGCGCTGGATGCGGCCGTGCGGGCGGAGCTGCGCGACCTGATCCGCGCCATGCAGCGCGAGAGCGGGGCCGCCACCCTGCACGTGACCCACGACCAGGAGGAGGCGCTGTCCATCGCCGACCGCGTGGCGGTGATGGCGCAGGGCAGGCTGTTGCAGGTGGCCGATCCGGTCACGCTGTACGACCGCCCGGCCTCCGTCGCGGTCGCTGCCTTCGTCGGCCACGCCAACCTGTTCGACGCGACCGTGATCGCACCGGGCACCATCGGCACGCCGCTCGGCGCGCTGCGCGCGGACACAGAAGGCTTCGCGCCCGGCCATCGGGCCGTGGCGCTGATCCGGCCCGAACGCGTGGCCCCGACCGATACGACGACGGGCGAGAACATCGTCACCGGCGCGCCGGAAGCCGACCGTTTCCTCGGCAGTCTCCGCCGCGTCGATCTGCGCGTGGGGCCCGCACTGCTGAGGATCGAGACCGCCTCCCGCGCGCCCATCGCATCGGCGCACATTCCGCCCGACGCCATCCTGCTGCTGCCATCCGGGGAGACCGCACCATGATCAACCGCCGCACACTGGCATTGGGGCTGGCCGCCGCCCCCCTCGCCGCCCGCGCCTTCGAAGGTGCCGAGCTGTATCCGGGCGAGCGCGCCCTGTTCGAGGCCGCCCTGAAGGAAGGCCTCGTCGTGTCCTTCGACACCGGGCCGACCTGGGCCAACTGGGCCGCGCAGTTCGCCGCCTTCAAGAAGCGCTACCCGGGGGTCGAGATCGTCTATAACGACCTCGGTTCGGCGGCGACCGTGGTCGCGCTCGACAAGGCGCGCAACCGACCGCAGGCGGACACCGCCTATTACTTCGCCGCCTCGGCCGTGGACGCGGTGGACAAGGGCGTGGTCGCGCCGTTCAAGCCGGTGAACTTCGACAAGCTGCCCGCGGTGCTGCGGCACGATGACGGGCAGTGGTTCACCATCCACCAGCTCGTCATCGCGCTTGTGGTGAACACCAAGCTCGCCAAGCGCATCCCCACCGGCTTCGCGGACCTGCTCAGCGCGGATTTCCGCAACGCCGTGTCCTATCTCGACCCGCGCTCGACCGGCGTGGGCCAGGTGGGCGTGTTCGCCGCCGCCTTCGGCAATGGCGGCGACATGGACAACATCGCGCCGGGTGCCGAGTGGTTCGGCAAGCTGCACAAGGCCGGCAACGTGCAGCGCGTGGAGGGCACAACGCCCTATGCCAAGTTCGTCAAGGGCGAGATCCCGGTCTGGATCAGCTATGAGAATGACGGGCTGAAGGCCAAATACGTGGACGGCATGGGCGACGACTGCGCCGTGGTGATCCCCAAGGAAGCCTCCGCCGCCGCGCCCTACGCGATCAGCATGGTGAAGAACGGGCCCAACCCGAACGCCGCGAAGCTGTGGCTGAACTGGACCATGAGCGACGAAGGCCAGCGCATCTTCGCCGAGGGCTTTGTCCGCCCCTCCGTTCCCGGCCTCGTCCTGCCGGACGCGGTGAAGGCGCGCATGCCCGACGCACCGCAGGTCAAGCCGCTGGATATCGTGAAGGCGAGCGCGAAGAAGGCGGAGGTCGATCGCCTCTGGGCCGCCGCCGCTCTCGCACGGTGAGAGCCGCACTGCGTCCCCCTCTCCCGCACGCGGGAGAGGGCCGGGGTGAGGGCATGCGGGCATGAAGGCCATCGCCGTCCTGCCCGCCGCCCTGCTGCTCGGCTTCTTCTTCGCCGTCCCCCTCGCCTCGGTCGGGCTTGAGTCCCTGGCCGACGGCGCCTCCGCCTTCGGCCGCGTGCTCGCGGACCCGCTGCTGGCACAGGCCACGCGCGGCAGCGCGCTGCTCGCGATCACGGCGGCGGTGCTGTCGGTGCCGGCGGGCCTCGCCGTCGCCTTCGGCCTCGCGCGGCTGCGGCCCGGCCTGCGCACGGGGCTGATGTTCCTCATCTCCCTGCCGCTGACCTTCTCCGGCCTCGTCATCGCCTACGGCTTCATCCTGGCCTACGGCCGTGCCGGCTTCGTCACGCTGCTGCTGGCCGAGTTCGGCTTCGATCCCGTCACCGTCTCCGGCGCTCTCTATTCGCCGGTGGGGCTGGCCTGCGCCTATGCCTATTTCCTTATCCCGCGCGTCGTGGCGATGCTGCTGCCCGTGGTGCTCAATCTCGACACGCGGCTCGCGGACGCCGCCGCCTCCCTCGGCGCATCGCGCTGGCGCACGCTGATCGACGTAACCCTGCCGGAACTGCTGCCCTCGCTCGGCGTGGCGGCGGCGCTGTGCGGGGCGATCGCGCTTGGCGCCTATGGCACGGCGCTGGCGCTGGTCGGCACGCAGTCGCCGATCCTGCCGCTGCTGCTGTATTCGCGCATCGCGGAGACCGGCAGCGACTTCCCGGCCGCCGCCGCCATGGCGCTGCTGCTGGCCGCGGGCTGCACGGTCGTGATGGCCCTGGGAGAGATCGCCGCCGTGCGGCGGGAGCGTCGGCGTGCCTAGGCCGCCCGTCGCGATCATCGGCCCGCGCGAACCCACGGCCGAACAGGCAGCCATGGCCGAGGAGATCGGCTTCCGCCTCGCCCAGCATGGACATGTCGTGCTGTGCGGCGGCAAGACCGGGGTGATGGAAGCGGCCTGCCGCGGCGTGGCACGCGCGGGCGGCATCAGCGTGGGCCTGCTGCCGGATGAGCACTGGTCCGGCGCCAATCCGCACGTGACCATCCCGCTCGCCACCGGGATCGGCCCGGCGCGCAACGCCATCATCGCCCGTGCGGCGGGCGCGCTGGTGGCGGTGGGCGGCGGGCTCGGCACGCTGAGCGAGATCGCGCTCGCCCTGCAATTCGGCCGGCCCGTCTTCATCGGCTGCGGCGCGCCGCATGTGGATGGTGCCCGTGCCTATGCCGGATGGGACGATCTGTGGCCCATGCTGAAGGAGACCGCGCCATGATCGCCGGCCCGCGCTTCCATCACTGCCGCCTGGGCGGGTTCGATGCGACCGTCGTCTCGGATGGCCCGCTCACCCTGGGGGCGCCAAGGGACGTGCTGCCGGACGCGCCCGCGGACGGGATGGACGCGGCGCTGCGCGCGACCGGCCAGGCGACCGACCTGCTGCGGGTCGGGCAGAACGCGCTGGTGATCGACGCGGACGGACGCCGCCTGCTGTTCGACACCGGCCTTGGCACCGCGCAACTGTTCGGGCCGGAAAGCGGGCAGTTGCCGGCAAGCCTCACCGCCGCCGGCAAGCCCGCCGCCACGATCACCGACGTGGTGCTGACGCATGGCCACAGCGACCACGCCTGGGGTGTCTCCACCGAGGACGGCGTGGCCAATTTCCCCAACGCACGCATTCATCTTGGCGAGACCGAGTATGCGTACTGGACCTCCGGCGCGCCGGAACTCGCCGGCAACCGCAGCGCGGCCGGTGTGGCGCGGCATCTGGTGCCGCTGCGCGACCGGATGGCCTTCTACCGCGACGGGGAGGCGATCGTCCCGGGTGTGACCGCCCTCGCCGCGCCGGGCCACACGCCCGGCCATACCTGTTTCCTGATCGGCCACGGCGACGACAGCGTGCTGCTGCTGGCCGATACGGCCTTCCACGTTCCCCTGTCGCTGGCCTACCCGCGGTCCCGCAGCCGCTATGACGGCAATCCCGCGCAGGGCATCGCCACGCGGGTCGCGTTCCTGGAACGCGTCGCGGATCAGGGCCAAAGGGTGATCGGCTATCACTACCCCTGGCCCGGCATCGGGCGCATCGTCCGCGACGGCGACGCCTTCCGTTTCGTTTCCGATTAAGGCACGCCGCGCGCAAGGCGGTCGCAAAAAAGTCCGAAGCCCCTGCGACAGGCTGCTCCGCGCCCGGCGTTGCCGCGCGCCGCCACCCGTATAGATTGTCGGCAATGGATGCAGCCCACGCCCCCGCGCGGCTTTCCACCATCGAGATGCTGGCGCGTCTCGTCGCCTTCGACACCACCAGCCGCAACCCGAACGGCGCGCTGATCGGCTTCGTGCGCCAATGGCTGGATACCCATGGCGTGCCCTATCGCCTCAGCGGGAACGAGGCGGCGGGCAAGACCAGCATCCACGCCGTGATCGGCCCGCCGGTGGCGGGCGGCATCGCGCTGTCCGGCCATGTGGACACGGTGCCGGTGGACGGGCAGGCCTGGAGCGGCGATCCTTTCACCCTGCGCCGGGAAGGCGGAAGGCTGATCGCGCGCGGCGCCTGCGACATGAAGGGCTTCGTCGCCGCCTGCCTCGCCGCCGTGCCGGACCTTGTCGCGCGCAGGCTCGCCCGGCCGGTGCACCTGTTCATCACCTACGACGAGGAGACCACCTGCGAGGGCGCGCAGCGCCTGATCGCGGCCCTGCCCGGCGGCCCGCCGCCGCCTGCCATGTGCATCGTGGGCGAGCCGAGTTCGATGCATCCCATCGTCGCGCATAAGGGCGTGACCGGGCTGCGCGTGATCGCCCACGGCAAACCCGCGCATTCCTCCCGCCCGCTGCGGGGGGTGAACGCGATCTATGCCGCCGCCCGCGCCATCGGCTGGGTCGAGGCCGAGGCCGCGCGCATCGCCCGCGAGGGGCCGTTCGAGGACGGATTCGATCCGCCCCACACCACCGCCCATGTCGGCACGGTCGCAGGCGGCACCGCGCTGAACATCGTGCCCGAGCGCGCCGAGTTCGTCATGGAATGGCGCACCCTGCCGGGTGACGATGGGGAGGTACGCGCGGCCGCGCTGAAGCGCTTCATCGCGGCCGAGATCGAACCCGCCATGCGCGCATCCGATCCCGCATGCGGCTTCAGCTATCAGCTCTACACCTCGCTGCCGGGCATGAAGCTGCCGGACGGCCACGAACTGGCCGATCTCATGCGCCAGCTCACCGGATCGAATGAGGTCGGCAAGGTCGCCTACGGCACCGAGGGCGGGCACTACCAGCGCGCCGGCATCCCCACCATCGTCTGCGGCCCGGGCGACATCGCCCAGGCGCACACCGCAGATGAGTGGATCGCCGAAAGCGAACTCGCGGCCGCGGACGCCTTCATCCGCCGCCTCGCCGACCGGCTCGGGACCTGACGCGCATGAAGGATGCGCCGAAGCTGCCGGCCTTCGACGTGCGGATCCCTCCCCCCGACCTCACGTGCTGGCGCGCAGGCAATACCGGGACCGAGGGCGTGTGGCGCTTCGCCGCCGCCGCACCCGGCCCGCATCTGGTCATGGTGTCGCTGATTCACGGCAACGAATATGCCGGCGCCATCGTCATCGCCGACCTGCTGCGCGCGGGGTTCCGGCCTTCGCGGGGCTGCGTGACCTTCGTGTTCGCGAACCTCGCCGCCTTCGACCGCTTCGATCCCGACATGCCCACCGCGTCCCGCTTCGTGGACGAGGACATGAACCGCGTCTGGGACGTGCATCTGCTGGAGGGCGGCCGCCGGACGGTGGAGGCCGAACGCGCGCGCGCGCTGCTGCCAGTGATCCTGGCGGCCGATGCGGTGCTCGACCTGCACACCATGCTCTGGCAGGACGAGCCGATGCTGCTGGCCGGCGCGAGCCGCAAGGGCTGCGCCTTCGCGCGCGCCTTGGGAGCGACGGAGCTGATCGTCACCGACCATGGGCATGCCAGCGGCCCCAGGCTCATAGACGCGGCCCCCTTCGTGGACGAGGCCGATCCCCGCGTGGCCGTCCTGCTGGAAGCGGGCCGTCACTGGGAGGCTTCCGCCGTCGAGACCGCGCGCGGCGTGGTCACGTGTGCACTGCGTCATCTGGGCCTGGCCGGGGCGGATCATCCGGCCCTGCCGGAGCCGCCGCCCGCCGTGACGCCGCGCGTAGCGCAGGTGACGCACGCGATCACGGCCGCGACGGATGCATTCGCCTTCGTGGATGCCTGGCAGGGCGTGGCTTCGGTCCCGCGACGCAACACGCTGATCGCGCTGGACGGGGAAGCGGAGATAAGGACGCCCTATGACGACTGCCTGCTGGTGATGCCGAGCCTGCGGCCGACACGTGGACATACGGCGGTGCGGCTGGCGCGGCTGACGACCTAGCTAGGTTCCTTCGCGCGGCTTCTGCCCGATGCGAAGCAGGCTGACGATCATGCCGCAGCCCGCGAAGCACGCGGCCATGAACAGTGCCAGCATGGCGCCATCCTCCGGCATCAGCCGCAGCAGCAGCGCGACCAGCGCCGCCCCGAGTGCCTGACCGAACAGGCGCGCCGTGCTCTGCATGCCGCTCGTCGCCCCGCTGCGTGATGGCGGCGCCGAGGTGACCAAGGCACGGTTGTTCGGGGTCTGGAACAGGCCGAACCCGATCCCGCACAGCGCCATCCGCCACATGATGTCGGCCATCGCCGGCTGGGCGGGCAGGCTGCCCAGCGCCACCATGCCGCAGGCCATCAGCATCAGCCCCGCACCACCGAGCAGGCCCGCGGGATAACGGTCGGACAGGCGTCCCGATACCGGCGCCATGATGCCGACCGCAAGCGGCCAGGGCACCATCAGCACGCCGATCAGCGCGGGCGGGAAGCCGAAATCATAGTGGAACCGGAAAGGCAGCGCGGTCAGCGTGATCATCTGCGACGCGAAGGACGCCACGGAGGTCGCGACGGACAGGCCGAAAAGCGGGATGCGCAGCAGATCGACGGGCAGGATCGGCGTGGGATGGTTCGCCTGCCGCCGCACCATCCCGGCACTGGCCAGCGCGGCCAGGACGGCGAGGGCCGCCACGACATGCCAGGCAAGCCCGTGGCCGACGGCGATCAGTGTCATCACCACCAGCCCGATACTCGCCGCGGTCAGCAGGGCCGCCACCCGGTCGTAGCGCCGCGCCTCCCCCGCCGTGACCGGCAGGTAGCGCGTGCCGGTAAGCAGCGACAGGATGCCGAGCGGCACGTTGAGCGCGAACAGCCACGGCCAGGAGGCAAGGCCGAGCACGAAGCCGGCATAGCTCGGCCCGACCGTCGAGGCGGTGGCCACGACCATGGCCGTCATGCCAATCGCCCGCCCCAGGCGGTCGCGGGGGACGATGTGGCGGACCAGGGCCAGGTTCACGCCCATGATGCCCGCGGACCCGAACCCCTGCGCCACGCGCGCGAGCGCAAGCGCGGTCAGCGAGTCCGCGAAGGTGCAGGCCAGCGACGCGAGCGTGTACAGCACCACGCCCGCCACGTAGATGCGCCGGTAGCCGTATATCTCCCCCAACGCGGCCAACGGCAGCAGCGAGACCACCTGCGCGAGCTGGAAGGCGTTGACGACCCAGATCGCGTGCGAGGGATTGGCCTGCAGCGTCGTTGCGATGGATGGCAGGGCAACATTCGTCGCGCTGGTGTCGAGCACCGCCATGCCGAGGGTCATCATCACCGTCGCCAGCGCCAGGGTGCGCTTCGGCTGCGGCAGCCCGTCCGGTGCCGTCATCCCAGGCGCTTGGCCATGAACACACGGCGGAACCCCGCCTGCTCCGCCCGGTGCGTCTCCACGAAGCCGAGCCGCGCGTATAGCGCGATATTCGCCGCCATGCGTTCGTGCGTGAACAGGCGCAACTCGCCATATCCGCGCGCCCGCGCCTCGGATTCCGCGAAGGCGATCATGGTGCGGCCCAGCCCCTCGCCCTGCCGTTCCGGGTCGACCGCCACATTGTCCAGCAGCAGGTGGTCCGGTGCGGCGACCAGCACGCAGAAGGCGGCGACCGCGCCCTCGCGTTCGGTCACGAACACCTCGCCGGCCGCCACGTGATGGGGGTAGTCATCGTCCATTGGCGCCGGCCGCCGGCCGACCACCGGAATCCAGGGGGCGTAGGCGCGCTGCGCCAGATCGCGGAGGGCCGCCGCCTCCTCCTTGCGCGCGGGGCGGATCGTCGTCATCATCAATCCTGTCTTGAGCCGACAGATTGCGCCTGCCTGTCCGGTCCGCATAGCCCCATACGCCGGAACACGCGGCGCACCGGCCTAGCTGCTGCCCAGCGCGAATGACGTCACCGGCGGCCGTGCCGTGGCATCTTCCGAAGCGGAGGACGCGCGCAGGCGAAGCGCATCGCGATAGAGCTGCGCGCAGGTCGTCGCCTGGAACCCGCTGGCCAGGCACGCGCGCAGCACCTCCGCACAACGCTCATGCAGTGCTGCCGCCTCCTCGGCCGTGGCGGCGTACTGATTGCCGCCGTCGTACAGGGATGTGCTGTGCAGCGTGAACACGGACACCGGGCGGCGGCGCAGCCTGCGCGCCATGCGCAGCAGGCGCGCCGTCGGCTGGCCTTCCGGCGTGAAGCGCACGGGCGATCCGAAATTCCGCCGCATCCAGCCCATAACCGATGCCGGCAGCCAGCGGCCATCTATCAGATGATCCGAAAGCCGATCGGGTCCGCGCACGAACATCGCGCTGGATGCGGGCACCGTCAGCACGTTGCCGCGCGCGCCCGCCCAGAATGCATCGTGGTCGAGTCCGCGAAAATCCGGCCCGCCGCCGCGCGCATCGAAGAAGGGCGGGCAAGGACTCAGGTCCACTTCCAGCCCCAGCTCCTCCAGCAGCTCCGCCGTGCGGTCGCTTCCGCCCCACCTGCCCGCGCGATGGATGCGCGGGTAGCGCCCGAAGGCCCGCTCGAAGCGCGTGCACATCACTTCAAGCTTACGGCGCTCCATGTATGCGGGCAGGTTGCACTGGAAACTGTTGAAGCTGTTGATGAACTCCCAGTGCGGCGGCGTGTTCCAGGAATGAAGATGGATCCCGACCTCGGCGGAACCGTCATCTAGCACGCCGTTCAGGAAGTCCCGGAACGCCGGTTCCTCCATGATGGCGTAGGTCACCAGATAGACCGGGCTGATCTTCAACGCCCGGCATGATTCATGGAATTTCGCGAGCTCCCCTGCGCCGCCGACGCGGAATCCCGTTCGCGGAAACTCGTTCCAGTCGAACTGTTCTTCGAGGTCCACGGTCAGAAGAAGGCGCGCCGGCCCGCCTTCATGATCCGCCGGGGCGAAGGCCAGCGCGTCGGGGGACGGATGATAGCCGCCCGCGCGCGAAGCCTGCGCCGTGCCGCGGCACACTGCCAGGAAGCGGCGTGCGGCCACGTCCCACCCGGCTGACTGCGAACGTTCCCATCCGGTCTGCGCGAGATGCCGCGCATAACCGCGGTCGCGCAGAAGCTTCAGCACTGCCTCCGCGATCTGCGGCACCTCGTTCCCGTCTACGAGCAGACCGGTCTCGCCATCCGCGACCGCCTCCACCGTCCCGCCCGCGGCCCCCGCCACGACCGGCAGCCCACAGGCATTGGCTTCCAGGAAGACCAGCCCGAATCCTTCCGTGTCGCCATCGGCCAGCGTCCGGCACGGCAGTGCGAACAACTCGCTCGAACGGTAAAGACGCACAAGATCGTCTTGCGACACGCCGCCCAGGAACGTGATGTTCGAAGTGACACCGTGGTCGGCCGCGGCCTGTTTCAGGCGTTCGGCCAGGGGGCCGGTTCCGACCAGCACACAATGGGCGTCCGGGACCTCGGCCGCGATCCGGCTCATGGCCGCGATCAGCTTCTCCTGCCCCTTGCGTTCGACGAGGCGCGACACCGAAAGGATGATGCGCTTGCCGCGGATCGGCTCGGGCAGGACCGCCGGGTCCGGCGCGCCGCGCTGGAAGACGGTGAGATCTACCCCGTTCGGCACCACGAAGATGCGATCCTCCGGAATCCCGAAGGTCGAGATGATCTGCCCCCGGCAGAAATCGCTGACGGAGACGATGGCATGGGCATGGGCCAGGTAGGCATGCCGGAAACGTTCCGCCGTCGAGTTTCCCGCCTGCGATATCTCCTCGCCATGCGTGTAGATGATGACCTTCCTGCGGAAGAGATAGCGCAGGGGAAAGACAAGCCATCCGTTCGGCACAAGGTCACCGATGCAGATGGTTTTCGCACCGCACTTCGCGGATATCCTGACCACGTTGTACAGGACGGACAGCATGATCGGGATATCCCGGGAGATCATCGCCAGGGACGACCTGGAGTTCTTGGCGAAGGTCGGCGGCCTCAAGTACTCGATGCGGTGAATCGCGTATCCGGCCCCGGCTGGCGCGTCCTCCGCCAGGGGCTCACCGGAGCTGTAGGAGCGTTGGGGTGCAAGTGCTGCCACATGATCGGGCAGCTCACGGCAGATGTGATCATACACAACGGATGAACCGCCCACGACGGGCGGGAAGTTGCTCGAAAGAAGGAGGACCTCGCGCTTCATCCTGCCGGCCGTTCCGTTGCAGGGGCGTTGCACATCATTCCGCCGCTCCCGTCTAGCCTCACATCACGCGCGCCCTCAGCGGCCATCCGGCCCTGGAGGGCCAGACAGCGCATCGTTCCGGGCAGGCCCCTTCCCGCTACGGCGGTGCCGGAACGCGGGCACGCAGGCTTCATGGAAATGTCGCGATCGGGTGCATTGGCGAACCGCCCGGAGCGGGCCAGAACCGCCCCCGATCGAAGCAAGGAACCCGCGACGTGTCCCAGGCGAACGCCCTTCCCATCCTTGGTGTCTGCCTGCCGATCGGGCGCCTGCCCGAATATCGCGACTGGATTCTGGAGAGCCAGCGCGATGTGGAGCTGCAGGATTTCGTGAAGGCCGAGGTGCTGGACGCGGGCGATGTCAGGGCGCTGGCCGCGGAGGCCAAGTCCGCGCTGGCGGGCCATACCGGACGGCTCGGCCTGCATGGGCCGTTCTGGGGCTTCACCATCGCCTCCCAGGACGCGGAGGTGCGCAAGGTGGTGCGCCGGCGGATGGACCAGGGGCTGGATGCCTGCGCCGCGACCGGGGCGACGCAGATGGTGATCCACAGCCCCTACACGACCTGGATGCACAACAACCTCGACATGAAGCCGGGCGCGCGGGACGAGGTGACAGCGCTGGCCCAGGACACGCTGGCCCCGGTGGTGGCGCGGGCCGATGCACTGGGCGTGACGCTGGTGATCGAGAACATCGAGGACAAGGACCCGATGGACCGGGTGAACCTTGCACGGTCCTTCGGCAGCAAGGCGGTGAAGGTGTCGGTGGACACGGGGCACGCGCATTATGCGCACGGGTCCACGGGAGCGCCGCCGGTGGACTATTACATCCGCCTTGCGGGCGAAATGCTGGACCACGTGCATGTCCAGGACGCGGACGGCTATGCCGACCGGCACTGGGTTCCGGGCGAAGGCAGCATCCGGTGGCCAGCGGTTTTCGCGGCCCTGGCCGCGCTGGACCATTCGCCGCGACTGATGCTGGAACTGCGGGACGTCACGCGGCTGCGCGAGGGGGCGGAACACCTCGCGCGGGCGGGGCTGGCGCGGTAGCGCGCCGCCTCTACACCGCCGTCCCGCCGATCGTCAGCCCTGTCATCTTCAGCGTCGGCTGGCCCACACCTACCGGCACGCCCTGCCCGTTCTTGCCGCAGGTGCCGATGCCGGGGTCCAGCGCCATGTCGTTGCCGACCATGGCGATCCGCGTCAGCGCGGTCGCGCCGTCACCGATCAGCGTCGCACCCTTCACCGGCGCGCCGACCTTGCCGTTCTCGATCAGATACGCCTCGGAGGCGGAGAACACGAACTTGCCGCTGGTGATGTCCACCTGCCCGCCGCCGAAATTCACCGCGTACAGGCCGCGCTTCACGGTGGACAGGATCTCCGCCGGATCATGCGCCCCGCCCAGCATGATGGTGTTGGTCATACGCGGCATCGGGATATGCGCGTGGCTCTCACGCCGCCCGTTGCCGGTCGAACCCGTGCCCATCAGCCTTCCGTTCTGCCGGTCCTGCAGGAAGCCGACCAGGATGCCGTCCTCGATCAGCACGGTGCGGTTGGTGGGCGTGCCCTCATCGTCCACGGTCAGGCTGCCGCGGCGGTCGGGGATGGTGCCGTCATCCACCACGGTCACGCCCGGTGCTGCGATCCGCTGGCCCATCAGCCCCGCGAAGGCCGATGTCTTCTTGCGGTTGAAGTCGCCCTCCAGCCCGTGGCCGATCGCCTCGTGCAGCAGGATGCCGGGCCAGCCGGGGCCGAGCACGACCTCCATCTCGCCGGCAGGCGCCGGCACGCTGTCCAGGTTCACCACGGCCTGGCGCAATGCCTCATCCACCGCGCCCTTCCACGTCGTGGCATCTGCCAGCCGGTCATAGGCGAAACGGCCGCCAAGGCCGTGGCTGCCCGTCTCCCGCCGCCCGTTCGCCTCGATCACCACATTCACGTTCAGCCGCACCAGCGGCCGCAGATCGGCCACGCGCACGCCGTCCGCGCGCAGTACCTGCACCGCCTGCCATTCGCCGGTCAGGCTCGCGATCACCTGCTTCACGCGCGGATCGCGCGCACGGGCATAGGCATCGATCTCCGCCAGCAGCGCGGCGCGTGCGGCGGTGTCCAGCGCGGCCAGCGGGTTCGCGTCGCTGTACAGCCGCGCATTGGTCGCACGCGGCGCCACCGCCGCGATGCCGCGATGTCCGGCGGCGACGGCCTTCACCGTCGCGGCGGCACGCGCCAGCGCGGCGTCGTCGAGCGAGGCCGCATGGGCATAACCCGCCGTCTCGCCCGCGACGGAGCGCAGGCCGAAGCCCTGGGCCGCGTCAAAAGCGGTGGAGCGGATGCGGCCATCCTCCAGCACCATGCTCTCGCTCTCGCGGTATTCCAGGAACAATTCCCCGTCATCCGCGCCGCCCAGCGCATCACGCACGCGCGCCTCCGCCGCTTCACGGTCGGCAAAGCCGCCCTCGGAGCCGAAGAACAGGCGATCGGTGACGGAAATTGCGTTCATGCGTACCTATGCCACTGGCTGAAGCGGAACCAGCCGGCTCGCGGGCAGCCGCACCACGGCCGTGGTGCCCGCGCCGACTCCACTCTCCAGATGGAGCGTCCCGCCGTGGGCCGCAACCAGCGCCCGCGACAGATAGAGCCCGAGGCCCGATCCCTGGAACCGCCGCGCGAGCGATGCGTCGAGCTGGGTGAACGGCTCGAACACGCGTTCGAGCTGCTCCTGCGGGATGCCGATCCCGGTGTCCTGCACCGCGATGCACAGCCCGTCATCGTCGAGCCGCGCGGTCAGCACGACCTTGCCGCCCGACGGCGTGAACTTGATGGCGTTGGACAGCAGGTTCAGCAGCACCTGCCGCAGCCGCCGCTCGTCCGCCTGGAGGATGGGCAGGTCGGAGGGCAGGTCCGCGCCGACCGACACCCCGGCCGCCTGCGCCTGCGGTCCGACGATGCGCAGGCAGGCCGCGGCCACGCGGGCAAGCTCGATGCGATCCTGCGACAGCTCGAAACGGCCGGCCTCGATCCGGGCCACATCCAGGATATCGTTGATCAGCGACAGCAGATGCCGGCCGGCATCGTTGATCGCCTGGGCGAACTCCGTGACCTGCGCGGGGTCGTGGCGGGCGGCGAGCCCGGCCAGCGCATCGGAAAACCCGATCACCGCGTTCAGCGGCGTGCGCAATTCGTGGCTCATGGTGGCGAGGAAGCGGGATTTCGCGTGGCTCGCCGCCTCCGCCGCGTCGCGCGCCTCTCGCAGTGCCGCCTCCTGCATGCGTTCGTCGGTGACGTCGGTCAGCGTCACCACCAGCCCGCCATCAGGGGTGGGATCGGTGTGGACGTCGAGGATACGGCCGGCCGCTGTCCGGCGCTCGCTGTCCGTGGACCGCGCGGCCGTGCCTGCGGCCTCACCCAGGCCGAACTCCGCCAGGTGCGGCATCTCCGCCAGAAGCTCCCGCTGCGTGCGGCCGGGCCGCAGCGTCCCGGGATCCACGCCCAGCAGTTCGCGCGCCACGCGATTGACGGCGACGATGCGGCGGGTCCGGTCGAACAGGATCACGCCGTGACGGATGCTCGACAGCATGGCGTCGAGAACCCCGGCACGGCGTGTCGCCTCGGATTCTGCCTGGACCAGCGGCGTGATGTCCGTGACCACGGAGACGTGGCCACCATCGGGCAACGGGGCGGTGCGGATGTCGATCGCGGTGCCGTTGTTGCGCACCCGCCGCCGCGCCTGCGGCTGGGCGATGTCGAACGCACTCTGCTGGCGTTCCACGTCCGCCGGCGCCCCGGCGCCATACTCGCCCGCCTCCGCGCGGCGGCGGATGACGTCCGCCAGCTGATCGCCGATGGCGACCGGCGCGCCGTCCATGATCGCCACGTAGGCGGGATTGAACATGGTCACCCTGCGGTCCGGGCCGTACACGCAGATGCCATGCGGCATGCTGGCCAGGATGCCGTCGAGCACCGCCGCGCGGCGCTTCGCCTCATCCTCCGCGCGCGCAAGCGTGGTGATGTCGGTGTGGGCCAGCAGGAAACCACCGCCGGGGATCGGGTCGCTCGTGCTCAGCAGCACCGTGCCGTCGGGGCGGACACGCCGCACCTCCCGCGCACGGGAGCGGTCATAGGTGAGGATGTCGGCAACGGTCGCGTCGATATCGGTATGTGAAAACTCGCCGCGGCTGGCCATCAGCCGGACCACCTCCGCGAAGGGCATGCCGTTGCGCAGGCGATCGGGGGACAGGCCGTACATCTCCTCGACCCGGCGATTGCGCAGGATCAGCCGGTGGTCGGCATCGAACAGCATCACGCCGCTGCGCAGCAACGACAGGGCGGATTCCAGAAGCTGCGCCCGGTCCCGCTCCTCCTGCACGTCATGGGCGAGGGCGGATATCTCGATCGTGGAAACCACGCCCCCGCCTTCGGGCAGCGGGTCGAAGCAGACCTCGAACACGCGGCCGTCCCCGAAGCGGCGGCGGCGGCGGAACGGGCGCGACCGGTCGATCGACATCCAATCCGCGACCTGGGCTTCCGGATCGCCCGGACCGAAGGCGCCGCGATAGGCCGCGAGGCGGACATTGTCGGCAAGCGTGGTGCCGATCCGCAGGCTGCACTCCGGCAGGTCGATGCTCGCGCAATAGCTCGGATTGGCGAAGATCAGCCGGAAGTCGGCGTCGTAGACGCAGATGCCTACCGACAGGTGGCGCAGCACGCCGCCCTGCTGGCCCGCTTCACCATCGCTCATGCACGCGCGCCCCGCAGCCGGTGCAGCGCGAACAGGCCGGCCGACAAGACCAGGGCGGCGACGGTCTGGTGCAGCGTGCCAAGCGGCACGGGCACCACCAGCAGCAGCGTGGCGATGCCGAGCGCGTACTGGACCAGGACCGCACCCGCGAACAGCCAGGCGGCACCGCGCGCGCCGCCTGCCGCCTCCGCACCGCGCGCCAGCACCGCAACGGCGAGCCCGCCCAGCAGCGTCAGCGTCGCGAGCAGGCGGTGATTGAACTGCACCGCGCCGATATTCTCGAACGCGTTCAGCCACCATGGCGAAAGACTGGCATAGCCCGCGGGCACGATCGAACCGTCCATCAGCGGGAAGGTGTTGTAGGTCAGGCCGGCGCGCAATCCCGCAACGAACCCGCCCGCCAGCATGGTGATCCCGGCCAGTGCCAGGGTGCCCAGCACCGCGCGCCGCACCCCGCGCCCGCCGGGCACCGGATCAGGAAGCGGCCGCAGCACCCCGAACGCCGTCCAGAGCACGGCGGCGAGCAGGGCGAAGGCGAGCGCGAGATGGATCACCAAGCGGTAGGGGGAGACGGCGGTCCGGTCCGCCTCGAACCCCGAGGCGACCATGAACCAGCCCACCGCGCCCTGCAGCCCGCCCAGGACGAACAGCATGACCAGCCGCCTGCCCAGTCCCGCCGGCAGAAGCCCGCGCACCCAGAACCAGATAAGCGGCACGATGAAGGCCAGCCCGATCAGCCGCCCCCACAGCCGATGCACCCATTCCAGCCAGAAGATCTGCTTGAATCCGTCGAGGCCGAACCCGGCATTGACCAGCTGGTACTGGGGGATGGTGCGGTAGAGATCGTAAAGACGCTGCCATTCGGCCTGGGACGTGGGCGGCAGGGCGCCGGACAGCGGCGCCCATTCCATGATCGACAGGCCCGATCCGGTCAGCCGGGTGGCGCCGCCCAGCGCGATCATCACCAGGATCATCGCGGCCACGGCCAGCAGCCAGATCGCGACCGGGCGCCGCCCGGCCCCGGCACGGGATTCATCGGCGGGTCCCGGAAAGGAACGGGCGTCGAACGGCATGCCCCGACTATAGGCCGCCCCGCGGCCCGGCGCATCCGGCTCGCCTTGCAGCGCAGCCGCGCCCGGTGTAGCGGGCGCGGCCATGGCGGACACCACACCGGAATCGCTGTCCGTGGTCGTTCCCGTGCGGAACGAGGGGCCGAACATCCTGCCCCTGGTGGCCGAGATCCGCGCTGCCTTGGCCGCGGTGCCGCACGAGATCGTCTACGTGGACGACGGATCTACAGACGATACCCCCGCGCGCCTGGTCGAGGCCGGCGTGGTGCGCCGGCGCCACCGCGCGAGCTGCGGGCAGAGTGCCGCCGTCGCGACCGGCGTGAAGGCCGCTTCCGGCCCCTGGATCGCCACGCTGGACGGCGACGGCCAGAACGACCCCGCCGACCTGCCGGCGCTGTTCGCGCGCGCCCGGGCCGAGCAGGCGCTGGGCGGCGGGCCGGTGCTGATCGCCGGCTGGCGGACCAGCCGCAAGGACGTGGGCTCCAAGCGCATCGCCTCGCGGCTCGCCAACCGGCTGCGCGCGCGGCTGCTGCGGGACGCGACCCCGGACACGGGCTGCGGGTTGAAGCTTTTCCGGCGGGAGGCGTTCCTCGACCTGCCGCGCTTCGACCACATGCACCGCTACCTGCCGGCGCTGTTCATCCGCGCGGGCGGAAGGGTGATCAGCGTGCCCGTGAACCACCGGCCGCGCACGCGCGGCAAGTCCAATTACGGCGTGCTGGACCGTGCCTGGGTCGGCGTCGCCGACCTGCTGGGCATGATGTGGCTGATGCGGCGCGGCTCCGTGCCCGTGGTCGAAAACCCGGACGAGACGTGAGCGGCAGGCTGCTGGCGCGGCTGTGGAAGCCCGCCCTGCTGCTGGCGGGACTGGTCGTGGCGGGCGTGGCACTGCGGGAACTGCGTGCCAGCGGCGTGTTCGAGGGCGGGTTCCTGCAACGCGAATTCGTCTCGCGCGGCATGTGGGGCGAGGCGCTGTTCGTCGCCTTCGGGGCGCTGGCCTGTGCCGTAGGCATCCCGCGGCAGGTCGTGGCCTTCGCGGGCGGCACGGCCTTCGGCGTGCTGATGGGCGGCGCCCTGTCGCTGGGGGCGATGGTGATCGGCTGCGTCGCCTCCTTCCTCTGGGCACGGCTGATCGGCCGGGACTGGGCGCGGCGGCGCATCGCCGGCCGGCTCGCGCGGCTCGACCGGTTCCTGGCGGACAATCCCTTCTCCGCCACGCTGACGCTGCGGCTGCTGCCGGTGGGCAACAACCTCGCGCTCAACCTGCTGGCAGGCCTGTCGGGGGTCCGGCTGCTGCCCTTCGCGGCGGGTTCGGCACTGGGCTACATCCCGCAGACCATCGTCTTCGCGCTGCTCGGCAAGGGCGTGCGCGTGGACGGGTGGATACAGCTCACGCTCGGGGTCGTGCTGTTCGGCGGCTCCGTCCTGCTCGGGCTGTGGCTGCTGCGGCGGAGCCGGCGCGGCGCGGAACTGGCCGAGGCCGCGACCGGCGATCCCTAGCGCGGGCTCAGCCCAGCGCGCGCAGCCCCTGCCGCAACTGCGCCGCCGTCACGCCTTCCAGCAGCGCCTCCGTGGCATCGTGCGTCGCCTGCCAGACCGGAACGGCCCTGGCCAGCACCCGGTGGCCTTCCGGGGTCAGCGCCAGCCGCCGCCCGCGGCGATCCTTCTCGTCCACCGTCACGGTCAGCAGGCCGCGCCGTTCCAGCGGCTTGAGGTTGGCCGTCAGCGTCGTGCGGTCCATGCCCAGCAGCGCGGCCACCGGCGCCATCGAGGGCGGTTCGGGGCGATTCAGGGACATAAGCAGCGAGAACTGGAAGCTGGTCAGCCCGCAGGGCCGCAGCGCCTCATCGAACCGGCGGGCCAGCGCGCGCGCCGCCCGCTGTACATGCAGGCAGAGGCATGCATCGCGCACCATCAGCGTGGTCGCGAACGGCACCTCTTCAGGGTTTGACATGCGGCAATTATGTTGATATCAACTTTTTATGTCAAGCTGACCGCAACAAGGAAGGAACTCCGGGATGCAGGTGGAAACACGCGACGAGCACCGCTGGCTGCAACGCCTGGCCGGCACATGGGCCTATGAAAGCGACTTCCAGATGGCGCCCGACCAGCCGCCGATGAAATGCACCGGCACCGAGACCATCCGCATGCTCGGTGAGGTCTGGGCCATCAGCGAAGGCAAGGGCACGATGCCGGACGGCGGCACCGGCACCGTGCAGTTCACGATCGGCTTCGACCCCGCGAAGAACAGCTTCGTGGGCACCTTCGTCGGCTCGATGATGACCCATCTCTGGGTCTATGAGCGCGGTACGCTCGATGCCTCGGGCAAGACGCTGACGCTGGAGGCCGAAGGCCCCAACTGCATGGCCACGGACGGCGCGCTCGCGAAGTTCCGCGATACGGTCGCGTTGGATGGCCCGGACCGGCGCACCCTCACCTCCGAAATCCAGCAGGCGGACGGGTCGTGGCGCCAGATGATGACGATACACTACGTGCGGACGAACGCAGCCGCCCTTGCTGCGGAGTAGCGGCGGCACGGCGGGGCCCGTGCGGCCCCGCCGCCTCTTCTAGTGATCCCGCGGATCGAGCGCGTCGCGCAGCCCGTCGCCCAGCAGGTTGAACGCCAGCACCACGAGGAAGATCGACAGGCCGGGGAAGACCGACAGCCAGGGCGCCTGGGTCAGGAAGCGCTGCGCGCTGTTCAGCATCGACCCCCAGGACGGCGCCGGCGGTTGCTGGCCAAGACCGAGGAAGGACAGCGCCGCCTCCGCGATGATGGCGGAGGCGATGGCCAGCGTCGCCTGCACCAGGACCGGCGGCACGATATTGGGCGCGACATGCCGCCACGCGACCCGCCAGCTCGTGTTGCCGATCGCGCGCGCCGCTTCGACGAAATCGCGCACCTTCACCTCCAGCGCGGCGCCGCGCGCGATGCGCACGAAGATCGGCGTGGCGCTGATGCCGATGGCGATCATCGCGTTGCGCAGCGACGGGCCGAGGAAGGCGGCCAGCGCGATCGCGAGGATCAGGAAGGGCACGGCAAGCATCGCATCGGTGATGCGGCCGATGATCGCGTCCACCCATCTGCCGCCGAGCGCCGCGAACAGGCCGACCGGCACGCCGATCCCGGCCGCGATCAGCACCGAGATCACGCCCGCAAGCAGGCTGGCGCGCGCCCCCCAGATGATGCGGGAAAACACATCGCGCCCGTTCTCATCCGTGCCCATCCAGTGCGCCGCGGACGGTGGCTGCCGGATCGCCGTCCACGAGGTCTGAAGCGGATCGGCGGGAGCCAGCAGCGGCGCGAAGGCCGCGACCAGCACGAACAGCACCACGATGACAAGCCCCAGCAGCGCGGAGCGGTGCTTCAGGAATTGCCCCAGCGCGATGCGGGCCGGGCTGCGCGCCGATGGTGCGGCGGTGGCAGGAAGCGTGGCTGCGCTCATCCCTGCCTCACGCCCCGCGCAGCCGCGGATTGACCACGACGTAGAGCACGTCGGCGATCAGGTTCAGCGTCACGTAGATCAGCGCCGTCACCAGCACCACGCCCTGCACCACCGGATAGTCGCGATTGAACACCGCATCGACGATCAGCTTGCCGAAACCCGGCACGCTGAACACCTGTTCGGTCAGCACAGCACCTGACAGCAGCGTGCCCAGTTCCAGCGCCCCCAGCGTGACCACCGGGATCAGCGCATTACGCAGCGCATGCCGTCCGATCACCACCCATTTGCTCAGCCCCTTGGCGCGCGCGGTACGGACATAGTCCTGCCCGAGCGACTGCAGCATCGCGCTGCGGGTATGCCGCATGAACACCGCGGCGATGCCCGAGGCGAGCACGATGGCCGGCATGATCGTGGTCGCGAGGCTCTGCCGCCAATCCTCGGCCAGCGGCACGTAGCCCGATGGCGGCAGCCAGCCGAGCTGCACCGAGAAGAACAGGATCATCATGATGCCGAGCCAGAAATTCGGCAGCGACAAACCGCCGAGCCCGATCGCGTTCGCCGCCCAGTCCCAGGCCGTGTTGCGCTTGACCGCGCTGATCACGCCGGCCGGCACGCCGATCAGCACCGCGATGACGAAGGCCATGGTGCCGAGCTGGACCGTCACCGGCAGCTTCTCCAGCACCAGGTCGGCCACCGGCTGGCGGATGCGCCAGGAAAAGCCCAAGTCGCCGTGCAGCACCCGGCCGGCCCAGTACAGGTATTGTTCATGGATCGGCCGGTCCAGGCGCAGCTCCGCCCGGATCTGCGCGAGCACCTGCGGATCGCCCCGCTCCTCACCCGCCAGGATCAGGGCCGGATCGCCCGGCATCAGTTGCTGCAGCCCGAAAATAAGGATCGACAGCAGCAGGATGGTCGGGACGATCTGGCCGATCCTGCTAAGCAGGGATGACGTCATCTGCCGCTCAGTTCAGCTGCATGCCCTGTATGCGGATGATACCGTCCGGCACATTGACGAAACCGGTCAGCTTCTTCGTGTGCGCGACCAGATTGCTGCGCGACCAGAGATACAGCCGAGGCCGGTCCTTCTGCACAATGGTGCGCACCACCTGCGCGTACAGTTCCTTGCGCTTGGCCACGTCCGTTTCGGCCCTGGCGGCATCCAGCAGCCGGTCCACCTCCGGATCCTTGTATCCGCTGTCGTTCTGGGCGCCGGTGGAGTGGACAAAGGTATAGACGTTGCCGTCGGGATCGACCCGCCCTGACCAGCCCAGCAGATACGCCTCGAAGTCGCCGCGCGCGGCTGCCTGCAGAGACGATGCGAATTCCATCGTGTTCAGCTTGATGTCGAAGCCAGCCTCGCCCGCCATGGCCTGGATCACCTCGGCCACCTGCCGCTGGTCAGGCTGATTGGCGACGGTGAGCTCGACCGGGACCGGCGCGGTGAATCCCGCCTCGCGCAGCAGCGCGCTCGCCCGCGCGACATCGCGGGCCGGCGGCGTGACATCCGCGGTGTAGAACGGGTTGCTCGGCGGCACGAACTGCGCGTTGACCGTCCACAGCCCGTTGTAGACGACCTGATTGATCGCATTGCGGTCGATGGCGAGATCAAGGGCTTCACGCACCCGCGCGTCGCGCCCCAGCGGCGTGTCCGCGCGCGGACCATGGCCGACATTCAGCGTGATCGACTGATAGCCCAGCGATTGGGAGGTGGAGAAGACCAGGTCCGGGTTGCTGCGGACTTCCTCGACATCCGTCGCCTCGACCCGCTCAATCAGGTCCAGCGCGCCGGCCTTGAGGTTGGCGAGCCGCACGGTCCCGTCGGGGATCACGCGATAGGTCACGCGCTGCACATGGATGGCGGCGGCGTTCCAGTAACCTTCGAACTTCTCGCCCACGATGCGGTCCTGGGCCACGCGCTCCACGAAGCGCATCGGCCCGGCGCAGACGGGATGGTTGCCGAATTGACGCCCCGCCGCCTCGGCCGCCTTCGGGCTGACCACCATGCCGGCCCGGTCCGTGAGCTGGGAGATGAAGGGCGCGAACGGGACCTTCAGCGTGATCCGCACAGTCAGCGGATCGATCACCTCGATGCTCTTCATCGCGCTGACCTCGCTGCGGCGGAAGCTGCCCTGCATGGTCGCGTGCCGGTTCAGCGAATAGCGCACCGCCTCGGCGTCCAGCTTCTCGCCATCATGGAACAGCACGCCGTCGCGCAGCTTGATGGTGAGCTGGGTCGGGCTGTCCCATGTATAGCCGGTGGCGAGCTGCGGGACGATCTCCAGCTTCTCGTTGATGTCGAACAGCTTGTCGCACAGGCTGGCGAACACGATCCGGCCCACGAAGGTCCGCGCCAGGGTCGGATCCATGATGTCGGCATCCTGGCCGAGGCCGATGCGCAGATGCTGCGCGGACGCGGGAAGTGCCGCAGCCATAGCGGCGGCGAGAATCAGACGACGCATATAGCCCCCAAGACGCTTTGTTACGGTGTTTGTGCGACGCGGACCGCGCGTCGGCAACCCCCCGGGGGCTCACGGGCATGTGGGCAAAATTCTGTGCCCGGATGCTCAGACCGTGGGCAGGCGGCGGAAACCCGGTTCGGCGGGGGGATCGGCCAGGCTTTCCTCCACCCCGTCCACGCGCGCGCCCGGCGGACCGGCGCGGCACCGGCGCAGCAATTCCTCCACGGCCGCGGTATCGCCGGCGACCAGCGCCTCGACCGCGCCGTCCATGCGGTTGCGCACCCATCCCGAAACCCCGAGGCCGCGCGCCATACGCACCATCCAGTCGCGATAGCCGACCCCCTGCACGCGTCCGCTCAGGATCACGCGCTTGGCGCTCATGCGAGTGCGATCACCCGGGCGGCGAGGCGCAGTTCGGCACGGATACGGGCGCGCCGTTCCACCGCTTCGTCATCGGCGCCCCACAGGGCCTCCTGGAACAGGTCGTCCACGATCGCCGCCTCATGCGCCGCGTCCACATCCAGCGCACCATGCGCGACCGCGAGGCCGAGCACGAGCGAGCCGAGTGCCGGGACCATCACGCCCAGCCCGGCCAGCACCATCGGCTTTTCCGCCGACAGGATCGCGACAAGTGCTGCCAGCGCGTCCGGTTCCTGCGGAACATGGATCACGCCCTGCGTCACGGCGAGGTCGGCGTTCAGCCTGTCCCTGGCCCAGTCGAGCCATGGCTGCCACGCGGCGTGCTGCCGGGCCACCAGGGCGGGCGGATCGGCGGCGCGATAGCAGAGCAGGTCGGTCTCTCCGAACTTCGCCAGCGCGGCCACGGTCGCATGCGGGTCGGGCGCGATCTTCTCCTGGGCGGTCGCGGCGATGCGGGTCAGCGGCACGTCCTCCATGCCGAACTCTCCGTCCCGCGCCCCGCCCGCCGCCTGCCACTCGGCGGCGATCGCCTCGGCGAGCGCCCGCGTGCCGACCGCGAGCACCGCACCGCCGGGCAGCCGCACGGGCTTGCCGTCCAGGCTGACTCCGAAGCCGGTGCCGGAGACAACGGCTTCCGCCTTGTCCCAGAAGCGCTTCATCGCAGCAGGTTGCGCAGCAGGTCACGCGGCTGCGGCCGTTGCGGCTGCTGTTGCTGCTGCTGGGGGGACGCGGCCGGCGCCTCCGCGGCCGGGACCGGCCCCGCCGCGCCGCCGCGGGCGATGGCGAGCTGGCGCGGGCAGTCATCCGCCGAAGTCGCCTCCCCCGCCCCCATCAGCGCCTGCAACGGGTTCTGGCCGGACCGCAGCCCGCCCAGCACCTGGCCCGCGATCTGCCCGGCGCCGGCGGGGTCGAGGCCGACTTTCGGCCCCAGCCACGGGCCGCTGACCAGCACCGGGGCCGCGATCCGCACCTGCCCGGCCTTCACGGTGGGACGCACGCGCAGCGCCATCGTCTCGGACCCCATGTTGATCGCGCCGCCGCCATCGAGCTTGGCGAGTGCCGTGTCCGCCAGCAGCGCGCGCGCCTGGGCCACCCCCTTGTCCGCGTCCAGCCGCAGGGCGACGCAGCGGATGTTGCTGCGGCCCTCGCGCGACACGCGGGCACCGACCGCGCGCAGGATGTCGCCCGCGAGCGCATCGACGATGCGGTTGTCGATGTCGCCGCCCGCCATGGCCGCGCCGAAATGCCCGGTGGCGGTGGAGGCGATCGCATGCGGCGTGCGGCCCGCGCCCTTGATGTCGAGATCGAGCTGCATTGTCCCGGTGACGGCCTGCCCCTGGCCCAGCGCCTGCATCAGCGGCCCGAGCGCGAGCGACGGCGCCTTCACCGCCACCGCGACCGGCGGGGCGGGCTGGCGCGCATCGGCCGAGACACGCAGTTCCGCCCGCCCGCCCGGGCCGGTGAGCGCGAGCGGGGCGACGGCGAGCTGGCCTTCCTTCAGCGTGGCGGCAAGCTGCACGTCGCTCCACGCCTGGCCGCCGAAGGTCAGCGCGCCGACGGTGACGTTGGCGGCCGCGTCGGCCAGGGTCAGCGCCTCGAACGGCAGGGGCGTGTCGGGGATCAGCGTCGTGGAAGCCTGCGCCTGCGGCAGGGGCGGCGGGGGCGGCGCGCCGCCGGCCGGGGCGGCAGCACCGGGGGCGGCCGGCGTGGCACGCAGCATGGCGAGGATGGCGTCGGCGTCGATGCGCTTGGACGCCAGCTTGACCTGCACTTCCTGCCTGCGGCCGACGATCCAGGTGATCTCCCCCGTCGCGTCGGCCTGCGGCATGGTCAGGCTCAGCTCCCGCAGGAAGGCGCCGCCTGCGAAGCCGGTGCCGCGTTCGGCAAGCCGCGCCTGCGCGGCGATGTCGCGGAAGGGCGGCAGCGACGCGCCGGCCAGCTTGCCCACGGCGGCGAGGTCCGGAACGGTCGCGGCCACCAGCACATTGACGCCCGAAGGCACGCGCGGATCGGCGATGCTGCCCTTGGCGGTGCCCGACGCGCCCGCCGCCTGCCAGGCAAGGTCAACCGGGAAGGCCCGGGCCGGGCCGCCCGGCAGCAGCGCGGCCGGTGCGCCGAGCGTGCCGGTCAGCGCGACGGGTGCACCCTGGAAGGTCGCCTCCATCGCCACGCGCATGGGCTGGTCCGCGGCGGGCGCGGAAACCTCCAGCTTGCCGAGATGGAGACCCTCGACCAGCGATTGCAGGTCCGCCGCGCCCGCGGTGACGGTGAGCGCGGAGAAGGCCGGGATCGGGCCACCGCTGTCCTTCACCTGCGCCTTCACGGCCACGTCGCGCAGGGCGGGCAGCGGCACGTCCGGCGCGAAGGGCGCCAGCGCCGCCATGTCCGGCACCGCGGCATCCACCGCGAAGGCCCAGCCGCCGAACGCGGCGAGGTCGGCGATGCTGCCTTCGGCGGTGGCGCGGGCGCCCGCGGCCTCCAGCGTGACGGAGACGGGCCAGGGCGCGCCGTCCGTCCGTCGCGCCATCAACTGCGCGAGGGGGCCGAAGCGGCCGCTCAGCTTGGCGGTGGTGCCGTTCATCGCCGCCTCCGCCTCCACGGTCATGGGGGCGTTGGCGGGCAGCGCGGCATCGAAGCGCGGCAGGTCGAACCGCGTCTCGGTGCCCGCGCGCGCGTCGCGGAACAGCAGGCGGCCGTTCTCGATGCGGATGGCGTCGGCGGCGATCTCCAGCGGCGTGCCGCCATCCTGGGACGATGCCGGCGCGGAGGGGGCGGGCTGGGCCGGCGCGGGCTGGGCAGTGGACGGTGCTGCGGCGGGCGCGCCGAGCTGCCAGTTCTCCCGCCCGTCGGCGAGGCGTTCGAGCACGATGTCGGGTTCGACCAGGACGATGCGCGAGACCTCGACCCGGCGGGACAGCAGCGGCAGCAGCGCGATCTGCAATTCCACCCGCCGCAGCGTGGCCATCTCGGGCCGCGAACCGCCCTCGATATTGGCGATGGAGACCTGTTCGGCGGACAGCGTGGGCACGAGCGACGGCTTGACCGACAGGTCGCCCGCGAAGGTGACATGGCGGCCGGTGAGGCGTTCGGCCTCCGCCTCGATGCGCGGTTTCAGCCTGTTCACGTCATAGGTCGCGATCAGCACGCCGGCCGCGACGACCGGGATCACGATCAGCGCCAGCAGCGTGACCAAGGCGATGCGCAGGAGCTTCATTCCGGCTTCTTCCTTCTCTCAGCGGTCCCAACGCGGCTTGGGCGCACGGGGTGCCGTGAACCCGAGCCGGCGGAACGTGTCCGCCATGTGTGGCGGCAGGTCGGCCGCCGCCGAGAGCACGCCGCCCGCGGGATGCGGGATGCGCAGCGCGCGGGCGTGCAGGTGCAGCTTCGGTTCGAACCCTTCCAGCGTGGCCCCGGCCGCGCCGTACTTGGCATCGCCCAGGATCGGCGTGCCGAGACCGGCGCAATGGACGCGAAGCTGGTGGGTGCGGCCGGTATGCGGGTGCAGTTGCAGCCACGTCGCGCGGCGGCCGGCCTTGTCGAGCGTTTCGTAGTCGGTGACGGCGCGGGCTGCGTCCTCCTCCCCCTTCTCGGCGAGGCGGGTGCGTTCGCCGCGCGGGCCGGGGGCGCGGGCGAGCGGGGCATCGATGCGTCCCTGCAGCGGCACCGGCAGGCCCACCACCACGGCCCAGTAGGTCTTTTCCGCGTCGCGGCCGCGGAAGGCGGCGGCGAGCTTCGCGGCCGCGGCGGCGGTGCGGGCAAGGACCAGCACGCCGGAGGTGTCGCGATCCAGCCGGTGGACGAGGCGGGGACGTTCGGCGTGGCCGAAGCGGAACGCATCCAGCATGTGGTCCAGGCTGCGGGTGATGCCCGGCCCGCCCTGCACCGGCATACCGGGGGGCTTGTCGAGCAGGATCACGTGATCGTCGCGGTAGAGGATGAGGCGGTGGAGATCCTTCGCCTCCCGCTCCGTGACCGTGACGGTCTGGCGCGCGGGGGCTTCGTGATCGGGCAAAGGCGGGACGCGGATTTCCGACCCGGGGGCGAGGCGGGTGGCGGCGTCGGCGCGCTTGCCGTCCACGCGGATCTGGCCGGTGCGGCAGAGCTTCTGGATCGCGCCCTGCGCGAGGCCGGGGAAGTGGCGGCGGAACCAGCGGTCGAGGCGGATATCGGCCTCGTCTTCGGCGACGCGCTTGAGCGAGACGCTCATGGGACGGGGAGCGGGGTCATATCGGGGGAGAGATAGGCGATCGGGTGGCGCGGCGCGACCCGTGGCGCGCGTGGGGCTTGTGTTTTAGGAATATTTGGCCCTCCCCACTGCGCGGGACGGCGTGCCCCCTCAACTCACCCCCAGATACCTTCCCGGCTTGTGGTTCATCGCCACGATCAGGTTCAGCACGAACGCGCCGAACATCGACAGCGCCACCTGCTGCCAGTCCAGCACGAACAGCGCGCCCACCATCACCAGCGTATCGAACGCCAGCTGCGTCCACCCCACGCTCAGCCCGTACCGCTCCTGCAGATACAGCGCGACCAGCATGGTGCCGCCCAGCCCGGTGCGGTGCCGCGCCAGCCCCAGCACCCCCATGCCCATCAGCACGCCGCCCATCAGCGCCGCATAGCCCGGCGCCACCCAGCCAAGGGTCAGGTAATGCGGTGCGGTGCGCGTCATGATCGCCACGGCCGCGATGGTGATGGCGCTGCGCAGCAGCACCTTCCATCCCATGCGCCAGAAGCCGAAGGCCATGAACGGCACGTTGAGCAGGAAGAACAGCGTGCCGGCATCGAACCGCGACACGTAGCTCAGCAGCAGCGACAGGCCCGCCAGCCCGCTGGTCGTGATCTGCACCGCGCCGTACAGCGTGATGCCGAGCGAGACCAGCGTCACGCCGATCACCAGCGCGATCGCATCGTCCCAGATGGTGTGCGGATAGGCTGGCAGCGCGGCGCCGCCCGGCGATCCCGCGTTCGGTCCGGACATGACGACAGAATGGGCGGTCTGGTTCAGCTCTGCCTCCCAGGCATCCGGAACAGCCGACCGGGGCAAGCGTATTCCAGCCGCGCGCCGCGATGCAAGAAAGGTCAGCCCCCCTGCCCGTCTTTCTCCACCCGGCGCGACAGCGCGGGCCGGGCGCGGCGACGGGGTCTCCTACGGAACCACGACGCCGCCGCTGACGGCCTGATATGTGGCGATGGCCAGCGTCAGCGGCTCGAACGGCTTGGTGATCACGAAGGCCGGCTCCACGCGCTCGCCCGTCAGCAGCCGTTCGGGATAGGCGGTCACGAAGATCACGGGCGCGGCCAGGGATTGCAGGATCCGCGCCACCGCGTTCACGCCGTCGCCCCCCGCGCCCAGGTTGATGTCCGCCAGGATCAGCCCCGGCGGATGCCGTGCCGCCAGCGCCACCGCCTCCGCCTCGCTGGCCGCCGTGCCGATCACACGATGGCCGCATTCTTGTACCAGCATCGCCAAATCCATCGCGATGATCGGCTCATCTTCGATGATGAGAACGTCAGTCGCAGCCGTCGCACGCACCTTGTCCTTGGCCCCGGCCAGGATGTCAGCCGCTTCCCCGACCTCCAGGCCGAGGATCGCCGCGGCGTCAGCAAGCGGGACATCCTCCAGCGCAGTCAGCAGCAGCAATCCCCGTTCCTCGTACGACAGGCCCGGACGATCCTCGCGCGGGGACAGGCGCACCACGGCTGCGTACAGCCCCATGCGCGTCGGCCCCTCCTGCGGCGGCGATCGCAATGCCGCCGCGACCAGATCATCCCCCTGCGCCTGCTCGCCCGTCAGCGCACGGGCGAACCGCCGCGCATAAGGCAGTGCCTTCACCAACTCATCACGCCGAACCGGATCCATCAGCCATCTCCCTTCTGCGGATGTTGGCATCGTGGTAGCGTCTCAATCACGTCCCATGCCTGCCGAACCGGAAGACCTGAGACGCAGTCTCGCCCATCTCATTCCCGACCTGCGCGCCTTCGCCCGCTTCCTGGCGCGCGACACGGCCGTGGCGGACGACCTCGTCCAGGAAGCCCTGCTGCGCGCCTTGCGGAATCTGGCGCAGTTCCAGCCGGGAACAAACCTGAAAGCCTGGACGTTCACGATCCTGCGCAATGTGTTCTATGAACAACTGCGTCGCCACAAGGTTGAAGCACGCCAGGCCACTCTTGCCCCGCCCGCGCAACAGAGCGTTCCAGGCGGGCAGGAAGCCTACACCGCCATGCGCGATCTCTCGCGTGCGATATGGTCACTATCTCCGTTACTCCGCGAAGCGCTGACCCTGGTGGGCGCACAGGGGCTCTCCTATGAGGAGGCGGCCGCGATCTGCGACGTGCCGGTCGGCACGATGAAGGCGCGCGTATCCCGCGCACGCAATGCGATCGCGCGGCAGACCGGTCTCGGCGCATCTTCGGACACGGACAGCAGGACCTGAACCCTGGGTGGAATAGCCGCTCAACGTCGGTTGCCCCGGCGGGTTCCATGCAAAGTGCGATGACCGGAACCGACATGATCGCCGTGTCTCGATGCAACCCGCGGCCGCCCCCCTTCATTGGTTTGACATTCAACAAGCAAAGGGACTCGATCGAATGACCTCGACCCTCCCCAGCTTTCACGACGACCTCATCGCAGTTCTTCCGAAGCTGCGGATCCAGGCCCTGGCGCTGACGCGCAACCGGACCGCGGCCGATGATCTGGTGCAGGATGCGGTGACCAACGCGCTCGCCGCCAAGGACAGCTTCACCCCGGGCACGAACTTCCCCGCCTGGATGCATCGCATCCTGCGCAACCGCTTCATCTCCAACCTGCGGCGGCGCCGGGAAACCGCCGATATCGAGGACGTGCCCGCGGCATCCTTCGCCGTGGGGCCGGCGCAGGCGGATCACCTCGCCCTGCGCGAACTTTCCGCGGCACTGTCGCGCCTGCCGCCTGATCAGTGCGAAGCCCTGTTCATGGTCGTGCTGGAGGGGCTGTCCTACGAGGAAGTGGCCGCAGCCACGAACTGTGCCGTGGGCACGGCCAAGAGCCGCGTGTTCCGCGCACGGCGGCAGCTTGAGGTCTGGTTGATGGGGGATGGGGAACCGGCAACCGCTGATAACGTTGCTGAGGTCAAAACCCACCGCAGACGCGCGCCGCTTGGCAGCAACGCGGACAGGACGCTAATGCTATAGCAACCCCTCGGTGAATATCCTCCGCCGCAAGGATGAACCAAATCAGACGACCGCAGCAAAAATCCAGCATGCCGGCGCCGCGTCCTGACCCAGGACGTGTGCGGCCGGACGCTGCCTTTGATCTGTGGTTGCAGCGGGGCCTGCATCAGATGTTTGATGAGGTTGCGCGAGAGCCGATTCCCGAAGAACTGCTTCGGCTCATCGAGCAGGATAAGAAGGACTGAAGCCATCCGCACCCCCGCGGATGCAGACCTCAAAGCCGAAGGACCACGACCGTGACAGCGGCGAGCCCGTACCCACCATGACCCGATGGGGCGGATGGCAGTTGCTCCTGCCCGTGTCCCTGCTGCTCTGGCCGGCATTCTACAACACCTACCCGCTGGTATTCGCGGATACGGGCACGTATCTGGATCAGGCGCTGCGTGGTTATGCCGGATGGGATCGCCCGCCGGCCTACAGCGCGCTGATCCTGCCTTTTCATCTCAGCTTCACGACCTGGCCGGTCATCATCGCCCAGGCGGTGGTGACGTCGCATCTTCTGTGGCTGCTGCACCGCAAGCTCGTTCCCGGCGCGACGTGGACCGGGTTCGCGGCGGGCATGGCCCTGCTCGGCGTCGCAAGCAGCGCGCCCTGGGTGGTTTCGCAGATCATGCCCGATCTGTTCGCGCCGCTGCTGGTCATCGCGCTGGGCCTGCTGGCGCTTGTGCCCGACCGGCTCGGCAGGGGCGAACGGCTCTGGTGCGCCTTCGTCGCGCTGATCGCGGTGGCGGTGCACTATAGCCATTTCCCTCTCGCGATCGGCCTGTGCCTGTGCCTGCTGGCGCTGCGCCAGGCGCTGCGCGCCCGCCCCGTCAAGGGCGGCATATTATGGCTCGGCGCGCCGGTCGCGCTCGCCGCCGCGGGCTGGATCGCGGTCAACGCCGTGGCGCACGGCCGTGCCACCATGTCTCCGTTCGGCAGCGTGTTCCTGCTCGCGCGCGTCATTCATGACGGGCCGGGGCTCGATTACCTGCGTCGCGTCTGCCCGGAGGCGGGCTACCGGATCTGCGCGCATCTCGATGCCATCCGCGGAACGTCGGATACGTTCCTGTGGGAGCCGGACAGCGCGATGAATCTCGCCGGCGGCCCCAAGCTGGTGGCGCAGGAGGCCGGCGCCATCGTCTTCGCCGCGATCGCGGCGGAACCGCTCGCGCAGCTCACCGCCTCCGCGCACAACGCGCTGCGCCAGTTCCTCGCCTTCGGCACGGGCGACGGTCTCGAACCCTGGCCGGGGCGGCCGGGGCCGGAAGCGGTGCTGAACACCTATTTCCCGGCGCGCGAGGCCACCGCCTACGAGGCGTCGCGTCAGATGACGGGGACATTGTACGAACTCGCCCGGACCTTCTCGCCGCTTCATGTCGCCGCCGAGTCACTGGCGATGCTCGCCTGCCTGATCCTGGCCGTGATCCTGCGGCGCGATCCGGCGGGGCTGTTCTGCGCCGCGGTCCTGCTCGCGCTCATCGGCAACGCGATCCTTGCGGGCGCGCTGTCCTCGGTGCACGAACGCTACCAGGCGCGACTGGTCTGGCTGGCCGTGTTCGCGGCCTGGGTCGCGTTCGAACGGTTGCGGTCGCTGCGGCGCAGCGCCGCGCCTCAGCCCGGGATGATGAAGGGCTTGGCCTGCGCGTCGTAGTCGCCGTAGCCCAGCGTGTCGCGCAGCTCGGCCGGTGACAGTGCGCTTGCCGCCTCGGACTGCCCCGCGACGAGCGCGGCGAGCCCGGCCTTCATGCCCGCGATCGCGGGCGAGAGCATCCCCGTCGGGAACGTGCCGATCTTGAAGCCCAGCGCGGCGGCCTTTTCCTGCGACGGCGTCGCCCGCGGCGCGCCGGGGGACAGAACGACGAAGGAGGGGCGCCCCGCGGCGGCAGCCACGGCACGACGGATCTCCTCATCATCGGCCGGGGAATCGAGGAACAGGATGTCGGCCCCTTCCTCTACATACATCTCGATCCGGGCCACGGCCTCATCGATGCCCTGGGTCGGCCGGCAATCCGTGCGCGCCAGCACCAGGATGCCCGACTCCTTCGCCGCCGCCACGGCCGCGCGGATCTTCATCCGCGCCTCCTCACGCGGCAGGCAGGGCTTGCCCGCGGATGTCAGCGCGCGCGGCGTGATCTTGTCCTCGATCAGCACCGCGGCGGCCCCCGCGCGCCCATAGGCGCGCACGGTGCGCTGCACGTTCATGGCGTTGCCATAGCCATGATCGCCGTCGGCGAGGATCAGCGTCTCCGGGGCGGCCGCATGCGCCATGTTGAAGGAATCGAACATCTCTCCGAAGGAGACCAGATCGAGATCCGGCCCGCCGAGCCGGCTCGCGGCCACGCAGGATCCCGACAGGAAGGCGGTCTTGAAGCCGGCGGCGGCGGCCAGCTTGGCGCTGATGCCATCCCACACCGCCGGCATGACGACGAAATCCGGCTGGGCAAGCAGGGCACGCATACGTTCAGGCGCGGTGGTCATGACGTTTCCTTCGGACGTTCTCTCCACCGCCACGTTAGAGGCAGTTTCCCCCAACCCCAAGAGACCCCGTGGTCTTTCGTGCGAAATCGCGCTTCAGCTCGGCAAGCTCCTCCTCGGTCCTGTCCTCCAGATTGATGAACCTGTTCTTGGCGTGAGAGGTCACGCGGATCAGCTCGTCCAGCTTCAGATGCAGGGCGCGGGTGTCGCGGTTCTGCGAATTCTGGATCAGGAAGACCATCAGGAACGTGACGATGGTGGTCCCGGTGTTGATCACCAATTGCCACGCGTTCGAGAATGCGAACACGAAGCCGGATGCGCCCCAGACCGCCACCAGGCTGGCCGCCACGACGAAGGCGGCGGGCCGTCCGGCCTGGTTGGCGACATGCTGCGCCATGCTCGCGAACAGTCGGTTCATCTGCGTGCCCCACCAAGCATGTGCTGAACGGAGAAACCGCGCGCCGGTTGCCGCCCCGCGCCACTTTCGGTGCACGCCGTTGCGGGAACCGCATGCGATGGGCCGCCTTAAGGAAGCATCGGCAATGAAGGGAGCGCGCCATGCCCCGCGGCGACAAATCTGCCTACACGGACAAGCAGAAGAGGAAAGCCGCCCATATCGAGGAAGGCTACCGCACACGCGGCGTGGGAGAGGACGAGGCCGAACGCCGCGCCTGGGCGACGGTGAACAAGGAATCGGGCGGCGGCAACAAATCCGGTTCCGGCCGCGGCCGGGCCGACACGAACGCCGCAGCGAAGAAGGGCGGCCACAAGGGCGGTGCCGCGGCGGCGAAGCGGCCGGCGGCAGCCCGTTCCGCCTCGGCGCGCAAGGCCGCCGCCACGCGGGCGCGCAAGGCGCGGGCGGCGCGGTCCTGAACACGACCGGACGCGATACGGGTACGGCCCGCCGTCTCCGTCCCCGCCGTCTCTGACGCGGCGTTGCCGCCTGCCCTGCGCCTCCCTATCCTTGGGGGATGCGGACCCGCCCCCGCCATCCGCCCAGACCTCTGTAGATGCCCTACGTTCAGCCTGGCGAAGTCCGGGACCCGATCGAGACGGTCGCCTTCCTGCGCAGCGTGCTGGAGGCGAGTTCCGATTGCATCATCGTGCTGAGTCGGGACGGACATCCGACCTACGTGAACCCGCTTGGTCTCCGTTTGATGGAGATCGACGACATCAGTGCCCTGCATGATCGTTCCTGGGAAAGCCTGTGGCCCGCGGAAGAGGCCGGCAAGGTGCGTGCCGCCCTGGCGGATGCGGTCGCCGGCCGCACCTCCCGCTTCGAGGCATACGGCCCCACGCCGCGCGGCACGCCGAAATGGTGGGAGGTGGTGGTCACGCCGCTTCCGGGCGGCAAGGGCGAGCTGCACCGCCTGGTCGCGCAGGCGCGGGACGTGACCGACCGGATGATGCAGGCGCAGGCGCACGCCGCGGCCCTGCGCGAGAAGGACCTGCTGATGCAGGAGGTCCATCACCGCGTGAAGAACAGCCTTCAGCTCGTGCACAGCCTGCTGACCATGCAGGCGCGCACCGCCGCCTCACCCGAAGCCGCGGAGCAGCTGGCCGAAAGCGCCGGCCGCGTGCGCACGATCGGCGCGATCCACGACCAGCTCTGCCGCGGCGCGATGACGCTGACCGTGGCGGTGAAGGACTATCTGTCCGATCTGGCCGAGGATATCCGCAGGAGCATGGCTTCGACCTGCCCGGAGCGGGTGCTGACGGTGACGGCCGACGCCGTCACCTGGTCGGCGGCGGATGTCTCGACGCTCGGGCTGGTGATGACCGAACTGGTCACCAACGCCCTCAAGCACGGCCAGGGCGAGGTGAAGGTTACGTTCACGCATCCGCCGGACGCGCAGGGCATTCTGGTCGTGGAGGACGAGGGCCGGAACCTTCCCCCCGACTTCGATCCGCGCGCGAGCCGCGGTCTGGGCATGCGACTGGTCCGGGGACTGGTCGTGGAACGGGGCGGCAGCCTCACGGTGGACCGCGACGCCGCCATGACCCGCTTCATCGTGACTCTGCCCCTGCCCCGCGAGTCCGAGCCCGCCTGAATCGGCGGACGTTTCGTCCCGTACAGGCGCGCGCGGCGGGCTGATCCGCTTGCGCCGCGTGGGCATGGCACGCCATGGGCCGCTCAGCGCACGGGGGGCTCATCCTCCGCCCAGGCGGCGCACATCTCCTCCGATTCCCAGGTCCGCGGACGCATCGCCCGCTCCACGATCATCCGTTCGCTGAAATCCGCATCCCACAGGTCGGGGAACTGCACCGCGCATGCGGCAAGGAAGGCCGGTGTCGCAATCACTCGTGCCGTTGTCGCTGTTGTCGCCTGGATCGTCATTTCGCACCTCGACTTCGGTGGCGCGCACTCAGCACGTGTGCCGGTGCATCCGGCATGACCCATTTCACACGGGCGCCTTAGTCTGGCCACACGCGCAACGTGTTTCGCCCAATCTTGCCGCATCATTTCCTGCGTGTAACCGTAGCGGGAGATACAAGGGGAAACGCGTGCTCAAAATCCGCGATATCCAGGCCTTTCCGACCTCCTTCGCCCTGCCGGAAGGCAAGCGTGTCGCGCTCGGCGTCGGCACCACGGTCAAACGCGATGCCGTCGTCGTGAAGGTCACGACGGAGGACGGCGTGGTCGGATGGGGCGAGAGCCATCATGCTCGCGCCCATACCGCCATCGCAAAATTGATCGAGACGACGCTGCGCGGCCTGATCATCGGGCAGGAGGCAACCGACTGCGTCGGCATCTGGAATCGTGTCTACCGCTACCAGCTCGGCAGCCACGGCGCGGGGGCCGCGACCGCGATGGCGATGTCGGGCATCGACATGGCCTTGTGGGATATCCGCGCGAAAGCCGCAGGCTGGCCGCTGTACCGGCTGCTCGGCGGCGGTGCGCGGGGAGTGACGGCCTATGCCGGCGGCATCGCGCTCGGCTACCAGCCGCCCGAAGCGCTGGCGGAAGAAGCCATGGCGATGCTGGAGTCCGGCTACCGCGCCCTGAAGCTGCGCGTCGGCGACAGCCCCGAACGCGACATCGCGCGGATGGAGGCGGTACGCCAGACCGTGCCCGACGGCACGGTGCTGATGGCGGACGCCAATACCGCGTGCAGCCTGGACCACGCCCGCACTCTGATCCCGGCGATGGACCGTCTCGGCTTCGCCTGGTTGGAAGAACCTTTCCCCGCTCATGACCACCGTCTGTATGCGATTGCCCGCGGCTACGGGCATGTGCCCCTGGCCGCGGGTGAGAACCACTACACGCGCTTCGAGTTCCATCGTGTGATCGAGGATGGCACCATCACGGTGCTGCAGCCGGACCTATCCAAATGCGGTGGCGTGACGGAGGCGATGCGCATCGCGCATCTCGCTTCCGCCTGGAAGCTGCCCATCCACCCGCATTCCTCGCTGACCGGCATCAACCAGGCGGCGGCGATCCACCTGCTCTGTGCCATCGACAATGGCGGGTATTTCGAGGCGGATGTGAGCAGCGGCAACCTGTATCGCGACAAGCTCTGCTCCACGCCCTGGATCCTGGGCACGCATGGGCAGGTCTGGCCGAATGAAGCGCCGGGCATCGGCGTCGAGGTGGACGAAAGCGTGCTGCGGGCACATCCGCCGATCGAGGGGCCGAGCTACGTGTGACGCCGGCCCGGGCTGACGGGCATCGCGTTCGTCATTCAATCGTCACGCCACAGCTTCCCGACACGCGGCATCGATGCGCGGCACAGAAGGAGTGTCCGCCATGCATCGTCGCCCTCTCCTCCTCGCGCCGCTGGCGCTCGCGCTGCCGGTCCGCGCCCAGCAGCGCATCACGCTGACGGTCGCCACGGCCGGCGACCAGAACATGGTGGACTACATCACCGATTTCCTCGGCCCGCGCTTCGAACGCGCGCATCCGGGCGTGCGCGTGCGCGCCATCGGCACCGGGCCGGGCGATGCCGGCAGCCAGCGCATCAAGGAACGGCTGGACGCGCAGAAGGGGCAGGAGGCGACGGATGTGGACGTCGCCGTCATCCACCAGTTCATGGCCGGCGAGATGGTGAAGGCGGGGATGCTGGCGCGCTATCGCGACGCCGCCAGCACCGGCAGCCTCGTCACCCGCGACACCGGGCGCGTGGCACTGGGCCAGGACGTGGACGGCTACGTGCTGCCGATGTTCCACAGCCAGACCGCCATCGCCTACAACCCCGCCATCGTCCGCGACCCGCCGCAGAGCTTCGAGGCGCTGGAGGCGTGGGTGAAGGCCAATCCCGGCAAGTTCGGCTACAACGGCATCCGCGGCGGCATGTCCGGCGTGGCCTTCGTGTTCGGCTGGGTCGGCGCGCTGGCGCCGAACGGCGCGCAGCTCTTCTCCGGCCCATACGACGCGAATGCGCATGCGGCCTGGGCCCCAGCGTTGGCGCGGCTGAAGGCGTTCAACGCCAACGTGGTGATCACCCCCGGCAATGCCGGCACGCTGGACGCGCTGAACCGCGGCGAGATCGCGATGGGCCCGGTCTGGGTGGACATGTTCTATTCCTGGCAGGCGGAAGGGCGGCTTTCCCCCGACCTGAAGCTGGCCATCCTCGCCCCCGGCATGCCGGGCCAGCCGATGTACTACGTGATCCCGGCGCACGCCGCGCACGCGGACGCGGCCCGCGCCTTCATCGAGTTCTCGACCAGCCCGGCGATCCAGGCCGAGGGCATCGTGAAGCGCTTCAACTGGTATCCGGGCATCGACGCGCAGCACGTGCGCGCCTTCCTCAGCGACGCCGACTGGAACCGCCTGTTCCGCGACGTGCCGCCGCAGGTGCTGGCCGAACGCGGCAGGCAGATGCCGATCGCGCCATACTTCCGCGAGGTGCAGGAAGCCTATGAGCGCGAGGTGATGAACTGAGCCGGATGGATCGCCGAGGCGCCTGACCGGTGCGCCCCGGCTCCCTCGCCTCGGCGCTACTGGTCGCGCCGGCCCTGCTGCTGGTGCTGCTGCTGTTCGCCCTGCCGCTGTCCGCCACGCTGTGGGGCGCGGTGCAGGGGCCGGACGGGCCGACGCTGCGCCATCTCGGCATCGCGCTTTCGACCTACGGCCGTGACATCGCCGCGACGCCGCTGCTGATCGGTTTCGCCACCGCCATCATCGGCATGATCGCCGTGGCGATCGGCGGCTATCTGCGGCTCGGCGGCAGCCGTGTGGCGGTCGCGGTGCTGGCGTGGCTCTATCGCTGGCCGCTGTTCATCCCGTTCATCGTGGCCGCGCAATGCATGCGCGGCTTCCTCGGCCGCAACGGAATGATGAACAACGCGCTGGTCGCCTCCGGCGTGCTGGACGCGGCGGCCACGCAATCCTTCCTGGACTGGCGCGGCGTGGTGTTCACCTTCGTCTGGAAACAGACGCCGCTGGTCACGCTGCTGGTGGCAGGTGCGATGGCGGCGGTGCCGGAACGGCAGGTGCTGGCGGCGCGCGGCATGGGCGCCTCGCGGCTGCGCGTGCTGTTTCGCGTGGTGCTGCCGCAGGCGAAGGACTCGCTGCTGGTGGGGCTGATCCTGTCCTTCGTGACCATGATGTCGGTGCTGTCGGTGCCGGCGATGCTGTCCTCCTCCTCGCCCACACTGATCACGGTGGCGATGGCGTGGCGGGTAAATGCGCTGGGCGATTACGGCACGGCGAACGCGCTGGGCGCGGTGGCCACGCTCTTCTCCGGCCTGTTCGCCTGGGCGTTCCTGCGCCGCAGCCTGGCGCAGCGCAGCCGGGAATTGGGCGGATGATCCGGGTGCTGCTGCGCGGCCTGCTGCTGGGGCTGCTGGCCTTCGCGATCTTCGGCCCGCTGGTGAACCTGCTGGTCTGGTCGGTGGCGGAGGCGTGGTTCTTCCCGGCGCAACTGCCGCAACGCTGGGGCTTCCGCTGGTGGGCGCAGGTGTTCCGGCCCACGGGCACGGCGTGGGAGTCGCTGTTCCTGTCGGTGCTGATCGCCTTGCTGACCACGCTGCTCGCCCTCGCGGTCGCAGCACCTGCCGGGTTCGCGCTGGCGCGGACGCGGGCGGGCTGGCGGTCGGCGGCGATGCTGGCGCTGCTGCTGCCGCAGGCGTTCCCCTCGCTCGCCGCCTACATCAATGTCGCGCGGCTGTTCTACGCGCTGGGGCTGAACGGCACGATCCTGGGCGTGGTGCTGGTCCACACGGTGCAGGCGCTGGTCTATGCGGTCTGGATCGCCGCCGCCGCCTTCGCCGCCGTGCCCACGCGGCTGGAGCAGGCGGCACGCGGCCTGGGCTGCGGGGCGGGGGACGTGGTGCGGCGCGTGACGCTGCCGCTGGCGGCACCCGGCCTCGCGGCGGCTTCGGTGTTCGTGTTCCTGGAGAGCCTGGACGAGTTCACCGGGTCCTGGTTCGTGGGCGCGCCGGACGTGATGACCATGCCGCTGACGCTGTACACGGCAAGCCAGGGCGGCAACATGCAGGTGGCGGCGGTGACGGCGATCGTGCTGCTGGTGCCTTCGGTCGGGTTCATGCTGGTGGTGGAGCGCTGGCTGCGGGCGGATGTGCTGGCGCAGGTGGGGCGGTGAGGGTCGGTCAGCTACGTTCTGTTCCGCCGGGCGAAGATGTTGAAGCTCCGGCGCGCTCCGGTTATGTCTCTGCACAACCTTCAGGCGCCATGGACGTGAGGCCGGGGAGGACGGCGCGCCGTCCTGCATTGTCCACGGAGGGCCTTCGCACTTCCATTCGGATCCCGGCACCAAGCAGCCAGCGACTGTCCTATGGCAACGATCAAGAACGGCATCCTCACCGCCTCCGGCGAGTGGGGGACGCACCTGCGCCGGACCAAGCGCAGCTTCTGGAAGCGCGAACGCCGGTCCGCGCGGCGGGGAGTGGGTTGAGATGCACTACAAGCGCAAACGGCGGAAGAACGCCCGCGCCGGCTGCCTGTACTGCAAGCCGCACAAGGCCAACGGCGCCTGCCCCCGGCACGCCGACATGACCTGGGGCAACCGCAGGCGCTTCGCCGCGGGGCAGGACCAGCTCCGCTGCGCCGGGCTGCCGGACGGCGGCGGGCGGAAATAGCCCCCGCCAACGCCGGGTTTGCACCGGGCGTCCCGCGCGCCAATCTACGGGTCCATGTCCCTCGCTCTCGCCAGCCCCGGCCCTGTCGTCTTCCTGCCCGCCAAGCAGGCGGCCAAGCCCCTGCTGAAGCCGCTCCGCGTCGCCTCCTCCTACGAACCGGCGGGCGACCAGCCGCAGGCGATCCGCGACCTCGTGGACGGCATCAACCGCGACGAGCGCGACCAGGTACTGCTGGGCGTGACCGGTTCCGGCAAGACCTTCACCATGGCCAAGGTGATCGAGGCGACGCAGCGGCCGACACTGATCCTGGCGCCGAACAAGATCCTCGCCGCGCAGCTCTACCAGGAGATGAAGGGGTTCTTCCCCGACAACGCGGTCGAGTACTTCGTGTCCTACTACGACTACTTCCAGCCGGAAGCCTACGTGCCGCGAACCGACACGTATATCGAGAAGGACAGCCAGATCAACGAAGCCATCGACCGGATGCGCCATTCCGCGACGCAGGCGCTGCTGGAACGCGGCGACGTGGTGATCGTGGCCTCCGTCTCCTGCATCTACGGCATCGGCTCGGTCGAGACCTACTCGAACATGGTGGTGCGGCTGGAGACGGGCGGGCGGATCGACCGCGACGTACTCGCCAAGGCCCTGGTCGAGCTGCAGTACCGCCGCAACGACGCCGCCTTCCAGCGCGGCACGTTCCGCCTGCGGGGCGAGACGGTGGACATCTTCCCTTCGCATTACGAGGATCGCGCCTGGCGGGTCAGCCTGTTCGGCGATGAGATCGAGAAGATCAGCGAGTTCGACCCGCTGACCGGCGAGGTCGAGGCGACGCTCGACTCCGTCGCGATCTACGCCAACAGCCACTACGTCACGCCGCGCCCCACGCTCCAGCAGGCCTTCGGGCTGATCAAGAAGGAGCTGAAGCAGCGGCTCGACGAATTCAACGCCGAGGGCAAGCTGCTGGAGGCCGAACGGCTGCAGCAGCGCACCACCTTCGACCTGGAGATGCTGGAGACCACCGGCGTCTGCAAGGGGATCGAGAACTATTCGCGCTACCTCTCGGGCCGGAAGCCGGGCGAGCCGCCGCCGACACTGTTCGAGTACCTGCCCGAGAACGCGCTGCTGATCGTGGATGAAAGCCACGTCACCGTGCCGCAGGTCGGCGGCATGTATCGCGGCGACTTCCAGCGCAAGTCGATCCTGTCCGAGTTCGGTTTCCGCCTGCCCTCCTGCGTCGATAACCGGCCGCTGAAGTTCGAGGAATGGGACCGGTTCCGCCCGCAATCGATCTTCGTCTCCGCCACGCCCGGCTCATGGGAGATGGAGCGCACCCAGGGCGTATTCGCCGAACAGGTGATCCGCCCCACCGGGCTGATCGACCCGGTCTGCGAGATACGGCCGGTGGAGCGGCAGGTGGACGACCTGCTCGCCGAATGCCGGGAGTGCGCCCAGCGCGGGCTGCGCGTGCTGGTCACCACCCTGACCAAGCGCATGGCCGAGGACCTGACCGAGTACCTGACCGAGAACGGCGTGCGCGTGCGCTACCTGCACAGCGACATCGAGACGCTGGAGCGCGTGGAGATCATCCGCGACCTGCGGCTCGGCGCCTTCGACGTGCTGGTGGGCATCAACCTGCTGCGCGAGGGACTGGACATTCCCGAATGCGGCCTGGTCGCGATCCTGGATGCGGACAAGGAAGGCTTCCTGCGCAGCGAGACCAGCCTGATCCAGACCATCGGCCGTGCGGCGCGCAACATCGACGGCCGCGTGATCCTGTACGCGGACACGATGACCCGCAGCCTGCGCCGCGCCATCGAGGAGACGGAGCGCCGCCGCGCCAAGCAGACCGCCTGGAACCAGGAGCACGGCATCACGCCGCAGAGCGTGAAGAAGCAGATCGGCGACGTGCTCGGCAGCGTCTACGAGCAGGACTACGTGACGGTCGATCCGGTGAAGGAAGCGGGCGTCACCGAGCTGGTCGGCAAGGACCTGGGCAGCACCATCGCGGAGCTGGAGAAGCAGATGCGCGCCGCCGCCGCCGATCTGGAGTTCGAGACGGCCGCGCGGCTGCGTGACGAGATCAAGCGGCTGGAATCGCTGGAGCTGGGCCTGCAACCCAACCTCGCCGGCCGCAGCCTGCGCGAAAGCACCTATGCGCGGCCGGGCGGAAAGAAGGACCGCACGCCGGAACCGATGGGGCCGGGCGGCGGAGGATACGATCCTTCCAAGCGGCGCGGTGGGCCGCGGCGGCGCAAGGGACCCTGAGCGGCAGACGGGCCGGGGTTGCTAGACAGGTCCCGCCGATGCCGGGCGGTTGTCCGCCTGCGTCGGCGGAGTCCGCCTTTCGGGGTGTCGCTGCAACTGCCGCCAGATACCGGCGTCGCGGTTGTAGAAATCCGGGCGGTACTGCAACTTCCCGGCCGCATCCACGAACACGGTCTGGTAGATCACGAACACCGGCACCGGCGTCGGCAGGCTGTTCCGGGTAGTGTCGCCCATCGCGATCCCGTCGTGGATCGCGTCGATCGGCTGATCCATCAGCAGGGCGGCGAGTTCCAGCGGGTTCTGCACCCGGATGCAGCCATGGCTGACGCGGCGGTTGTCCCGGCTGAAGAGCTGCTTGCCCGGCGTGTCGTGCAGGTAGACGTCGAACCGGTTCGGCATGTCGAACATGATCAGCCCGAGCGCCGCGTGAGGCCCCGCCTTCTGCGCCACCTCGCCGCTTGGCAGCATGACCATATTGTTCCGCGTCAGATAATCCGGGTCGCGGCGGATCTTCGGCAGGATCTCGGCCGTGACGATGTCCTTGGGGATGATCCATGGCGGGTTGTAGAAACTCGCCTCGATCAGCGTGCGGAATTCCGGGCTCTGGTTGCGTTCCCCGTCCGCACCGACGACCACGCGCGTGGAGAAGGTCGGCCGCCCGGCGCGATACAGGGTCAGCTTCTGGTCGGTCACGTTGACCCAAACGCGATCCGCCGGCAGCGACCGCGGCAGCCAGCGCTGGCGTTCCAGGTTCACCGCGATCACACGCATGCGGAGCTTCGCGATGGCATCGCCGGCCGCGGCAAGGGAGCGTTGCCTGCCCAGGGCCTCGCGCAGCGCGCGGTAGGCCGGTGTCGCCGGCGCCAGCGCCTCGATCGCCGCCGCCGGATCGGGGCTGCCGATGGCCGCGTCGAGTGCCGCGGCCACATCGACAGGCTCGGGCGCCAGCGCCTCGTTGTCCTTCCGGCGCTCGATCGGGACCGCGCCGCGGGCCAATGCGTCGGCGTATGAGAGAAACGCGTCCGACAGAAGCAGTTCGCGGTCGGCCGCCGGCAGTATCGCGCGGTCGCGCAGCAGGCTGGCGTGGAACAGTTCGGGGTCGAGGCCGTGATCGCCGGCGTGCGACACGACCTTGACCAGCGCATCGGCCTGCGCCTGCCGGTCCGCCCATACCGGCTCGAAGCCGTGACGCGCATAGAAGCGCCGGAGTAACTCGCCGTTCAGCCGCGCGCCGGCGACGGCCAGCGCGGGCGCGCCGTCGATCCGCTTGCCGAGTTCGGTGTCGGCATGCGGCGCCAGCACGGGCCCCGCGCCGGTCTGCAGATCCGCGCTGCATGCCGCAAGCAGGCAGGCCGCGGCGAAGGCGATTATCCCGCGCCCGATTCTCGCACGGCGGGATAGCTGGGCTCGCGGGGAAGCCAGCGGCATTTGGCGACTCAAACCGACCTCGCACCACGGCGTGCGCAATCGCACCTCCTCGACTTCTACCAGTCCGCGCAACTGGCAGTCCGGCTCTTCGCAAACATTTGACTCTTCGTGAAGAGTTGTCATTCAATACTGCGCTGTCTGAGAGCCAGACAACCAGAAGGTGGAGAAACAGATGTTCGCCATTTGCAAGATGGTGGCTCGCTACAGGTTGTTCCGCAGTGCGGCCATGATGGCTGCCGTCGCGCTTCCCGTGGGGCTCCTCGCGGCATGCGCCTCGGAGCCGGAGCCGGCGCCGGCACCGGTCCAGGCGGCGCCGCCAGCTCCCGCCCCGGCTCCGGCTCCCGCGCCAGTCCCGCCGGCCCGCGGCTAAGACTGGGTTCGCAGCCAGGAGTTGATGGCTGCGAAAAGAAGATAACGTTGAGATACTGCCCGCCAGTACCTGAGTATTGGCGGGCAGTATTCTTTTGAGCGTTTATGGCGGCACGACCGCTGGCGGCCGGACTGTTCGATGGGATGAATGAGGAATTCGGGCGGATCAGGGCGCGGGCGTGATGGACAGCCAGCGATCCTTGGCATCGGTCCAGGGCGCGGGTTCGGCGCGGGCGGCTTCAGCCGTCAGCAGCGCCAGCATGGCAGCGAAGGCGGCAAGCACGTAAAGGCGGGCCATGGGGCCTCCCGGGTCTTCAAGCTCCGGAAGGAAGGCTCGGGGCCGGGCATGGCCCTTGCGCGACGCAATCGTGGCAAAACGGGGATCGCGGCGTAACGCCGGGCAACAAGGTCAGCGTGCCTTCGGCGCAATCACGTATGTCCGCGCCGCCGGATTCCAGCGATAGATCACGGCCGCGCCACGCCCGGCAGGCCGCGCCACGATATCGCGATAGCCGTCCGGCCCCGGACGGCCGAGTGAAAGATGCCATTCGTCCTCGGCGATCTCGTGCTGCCGCGTGCCGTCACGGTTCCATTCACCGGCGAACATCTGGTAGCCGTGGACCTCGATACAGGCGATGGGCCGTACCGACCCGTTGTCCACCACGCCCAGCATCACCGCCTCGAAACTGGCGCCGCCGCCGGCATAACCCTCGGACGCGGCAAGGCGGAACCGCAGCACCGTGGTCCCGGCGCGCAGGGGCATCACCGCCGGGGATTCGGGCACAAGCTCATAAGGTGAATTGCGGCTGGTATCGCCACCCCGGGGCGGCGCGCAGGCGGCGTCCTCCGGCATCGCATCCATACGGGCGATGATGCGCACTTCCGGCCGCGCCTCCGCCGTGGGCGGCACGAAGCGCAGCAGGACCGCGGCGGGGCCGTCGGGGCGCTTGGCCACCATCAGGAAGGCATCCGGCTCCGGCCAGCCGGGCACGGGCCAGAAATCGGGCGCACCGCGCGAAGCCCCTTCCTCCAGTCCGAAAAGCTGCGTTTCCAGGAGGTCCGTATCGAGCCACGCGGGAGGTGCTACCGGATCCGGCGCGGGCGGGGCGATGCCGCGCATCTCGCGATCGAAGACCGTCTGCGCCGCGGGGGAGGAACGGTTGCACCGATCGGCATCGGCCAGATCCCGTGCCGCGCAGCGACGTGCTTCGGCCCAGCCGGGGATCGCGGCAAGCAGAAGGGCGAGCAGCAGGACCGCTCTCATGCCGCCCCCCCTGTTGCCCGACCGTGGGCAGCACGCCTTCCCTCCCTCTCCCACGTGGTGGGAGGGGACGCGGCGGAGAGGTCGCGAAGGATGCCGGCCGTATTCATGGTGGGCTCCAGACCCGCCCGTCCGATTCGCGCAGCACCCAGGGCAGGCCGGCGTAGAAGGCCCGGATCGCTTCCCGCGCCGGCGGATCGTCACGCAGGGAGGCAAAAAGGCGAAGCGCGCCCAGCGCATCCCGCGGCCCGCCGATCCCGTCGCGCAGCATCACCGCGCGGCGGAAGGTGATCTCCCGCCACGCGGCAGCGTCCTCGGACCCGGAGCCGACCGGCCCGTCCCCCGCCAGCATCGCACGCTCCGCCACCGGATCGGGCGGCATGAGGCGGCCATCCCGCAACAGGGCGGCGGCCCGTGCGCGGCCGGGCCGGCCGCTGCGCGGCAGCAGCCGCATCGCCTCGGCGACGGCGTCCGGTTCGGGATGCGTGGGGGTCAGCAGCAGATCGGCCAGCACGCCCGCCATGGATTGACCGGCGCCGGTCGCGAAAGGCTGGCCGATCACGTCCAGCGCGGCGCGCAGCCGGGCGACACGCAGGTCCACCGGCCCCTCCGTGGCCAGAGCCATGTGCTCGCGCAGGCATGCGGCGCGCCGGGCAAAGCCATACAGGGCGACCGCGGCGCGGCGATTGCCGTTGTAGCTGGACAGGTCGAACGGTTCCGTGACGCCAGCGGCCCAGGCTGAGGAATCCTGCCGCCGGCAGGCAAGAACCACGGCATCGGGCGGCGCGCCGGAAAGCCGTGCCGTGCAGGCGTCGCGCCGCGCTGTCAGGACCGGATCGCCGGGCCGTTCCGCCAGCCGGCGCGCGTAGCGCGCCAGGGCGTTGCGGCAATCGCCCGCTGTCTCCAGCAGGGCCCCCGCTTCCTCAAGCGCCATGCCCCCCGTGCCGAGCAGGCCGTCCAGCGCCGCCGGTGCAGTGGCGGGATCGAGCAGCGCGGCGATATAGGCCAGCCCCTGGCGTGCGCGGATGGCGGTCGCGGGATGAGCCGATGCCGCCTCCAGCCAGCGCCGCGCCTCGGCGATGTCGAGGCCGGGCAATGGCCGGTCCGGCTGCATGCCGTTGCCGCGCGGCAGCCAGGCGGCCACGGCGACATCCCGCGCGGCGAGCGGGCGCAGCTCGGCCAGCATCAGGCCGTAGAAGAGCTGCGCCTCGGCATGGCCCGCCGTCGCGGCGGCACGCAGGTCACTCTCCAGCCGACCGGGGATGCGCGGGTCGGCGGAGGGACTCTTCTGCGCTTCCCGCAACGCCGCCTGATAGGCTTCTTCCGGCGCGGGCGCGGCGGCGATCAGCGCAAAGGCGAACAGCAGCAGCAGGCCGGCGCGCACGGAACGGCGCGCCTATCCCACCCGGGACAGATGCGCGGGTACCGTCAGTCCCAGGCGGCGCGGCACGTCCCACACCTCGCGCACCTCACGCACCGGCCGGAAGCCGGCGGCACGATAGTTGGGCAGCGCGCGGGGATGATCGGCGGTGCAGGTGTTGACCGTCATCGCCCTCGCACCCATGCCCCAGGCGGCATCCACGGCATGGCGCAGGAAGGCGCGGCCGATGCCGCGGCCGACGGCGTGCGGCATCAGGCCGAAATAGGCGAGGTTGACGACAGGCCAGTTGCGCCGGTCGAGTTCATAGAACCCCGCCGGCTCCCCGCCGCGATACAGGACGTGGATCGAGATTTCCGGGGCCGAGAGCAGGGACGCCAGATCGGCCTCCGGCACCGTACGGCGCAGCCACCACAGATAGGACGCGCCGACCGTGTCGTAGAGATAGCGGTAGAAGCCCGTGGTCGGGCGCGCCACGCGGACCACCTGCGCATCGTCCGGCAAGGGCGGTGCCGCGTCCGCGGGCGGGGCATCCATCCGCAGGAACGTGACGGCGACCCCGACACGCACCGTGGCCTCGGTCATGAACGCGCGCTCAATCGTCCAGGAAGGACCGCAGCTTGCGGCTGCGCGTCGGATGCTTGAGCTTGCGCAGCGCCTTGGCCTCGATCTGGCGGATACGCTCGCGCGTCACGTTGAACTGCTGGCCGACCTCTTCCAGCGTGTGGTCGGTGTTCATGCCGATGCCGAAGCGCATGCGCAGCACGCGCTCCTCGCGGGGCGTGAGGCTGGAGAGCACGCGGGTGGTCTGCTCGCGCAGGTTGGACTGCACCGCGGCATCCAGCGGGATGATCGCGTTCTTGTCCTCGATGAAGTCGCCCAGGTGGCTGTCCTCCTCGTCGCCGATCGGCGTCTCGAGGGAGATCGGCTCCTTGGCGATCTTCAGCACCTTGCGCACCTTCTCAAGCGGCATGCCGAGCTTCTCGGCCAGCTCCTCGGGCTGCGGCTCGCGGCCGATCTCGTGCAGCATCTGCCGGCTGGTGCGCACCAGCTTGTTGATCGTCTCGATCATGTGCACCGGGATGCGGATGGTGCGCGCCTGGTCGGCGATCGAACGCGTGATCGCCTGGCGGATCCACCACGTGGCGTAGGTGCTGAACTTGTAGCCGCGGCGGTACTCGAACTTATCCACCGCCTTCATCAGGCCGATATTGCCCTCCTGGATCAGGTCCAGGAACTGCAGGCCGCGGTTCGTGTACTTCTTGGCGATGGAGATCACGAGGCGCAGGTTCGCCTCGATCATCTCCTTCTTGGCGCGGTTCATGTCGCGCTCACCGCGGCTGACCGTGCCGTACACGCGGCGGAACTCGGTGATGGGCAGCCCGGCCTCGGTCGCGATCATGCCCACGCGGTTGCGGATCTCGCCGATGTCACGGGCGTGGCGGGTGGCGAACACCTTCCAGCCCTTGCCCTTCGCCTCCATCCGGTCGAGCCAGCCGGGATCGAGCTCCTGGCCGCGATATTCGCGCAGGAACTCGTCGCGCTTGACCTTGTTGCCCTCCGCGAGGCGCAGGAGCTGGCCTTCCAGGCCGGTCAGGCGCTGGTTCAGCATCTTGAGCTGCTCGACCAGCTCCTCGATGCGGTTGTTGTGCAGGTGGACCTGCTCGACCAGCTTCACCAGCTCGTCGCGGGACTTTTCGTAGGCCTTCTCGCTGCGGCCGGCGAGCTGCTCGCCGGAGGTGATGGCCTCAAGCCGCCGCGTCTGGGTCTTGGCGAGCTTCTTGTAGGCGGCCTCGATCTCCTCGAACCGCGCCAGCACGTCGGGCTTGAGCTTCTCCTCAAGCGCCGACAGCGACAGGCCCAGCCCCTCGCCTTCCTCGCCTTCCTCGAACTCCTCGGGCTCGGCGGGCGGGGTGCCGGGCTCGATGCCGTCGGCGGCCTGCTGCGTGGTCTCCAGGTCGATGATGTCGCGGAGCAGCATCTTGCCGTCCTTGAGCGCATCATGCCACGCGACGATGGCCTTGAAGGTCAGCGGGCTTTCGCACAGCCCGCCGATCATCATGTCGCGCCCGGCCTCGATGCGCTTGGCGATGGCGATCTCGCCCTCGCGCGACAGCAGCTCGACCGAGCCCATCTCGCGCAGGTACATGCGCACCGGGTCGTCGGTGCGGCCCAGGCTCTCCTCATCGACGTTGCCGGACTTGCCCTCGGCCTCCTCCTCGCCGTCCTCCTCGCCGTCGGCGCCGGCCGCCTTGGCGGGCTTGGCCGCGGGGACCTCGCCGTCCTCGCCTTCCTCGGCCTCGACGACGTTGACACCCATCTCGCTGAAGATGGCGAGGTAGTCCTCGATCTGGTCGGCCGACATCTGGTCCTGGGGCAGGACCGCGTTCAGCTCCGTGAAGGTGATGAAGCCGCGCTCCTTGCCCTTCGCGATCAGCTTCTTCACCGCGGCGGACTGCACGTCCAGCAGCGGGCTCTCGATCTCGGCCTCGCTCACGGCCTCCGCGGTTACACCCGGCTTCGTCGCCATCGGCACGCAACTCCGAAAGTAAAAGGGCCCCTACCCTATGCGGGCCCGGGGACCGAATCGTCGTTCAGCAGGTCGAGTTCGGCGGCACGCAAGTGCGCAAGTCGCGCCAGGGCCGCCGGCTCCCCGCCGGCAGCCGCCATCCGGGCCTGCGCGACCTGGGCGGCCAATTGGTCCTGCCGCATCGCGTTGAAGAAATGCCACCAGCCCGCCACCGCCTCCGCCGGCATTGCTTCAGGCCCCGCGCAGGCAGGGAGCGGGAACGGCTCATCCGCCAGCGCACGGGCCACGACCTCTCCCATGCCGGAGGCGTTGAGGTGGGAGAGGAGAGCTTGCGAGTCAAGCGTTTCGGCGGTGTGAGCCCATGCGAGCAGCGCGTCCTTGAGTCCCGCCCAGGCGGTGGGAAGGTCGAGCCCGCCCAGCGCCTCATCCAGATCGGACAGCAATTCAGGGCGGCGGAGCAGGATCGCAAGCAGGATGCGCGCGCGTTCCCCCGGCTGCGCGGCGGGCGCGGGGCGCGGGGCGCGGGGGCGCGGGGGCGGCTGGCCGGGGCGGCCCGGCCGGACCGGACGGGTGCGCTGGAAGAAGCGGTCCAGCAGCAGGGAGCGCAGTTCGCCCGCCAGGGCACGGTCGCGGACCGTGCCGGCAGCCTCGATCAGCCGGGCGCGGAACGCGGCCCGCGCCTCGGCCGTGGCGAGGCTGCGGCCTTCGGCGAGCAGGTCGAACAACGCCTCGGACAGCGGACGTGCGGCGGCGAGGCGCGCGGCGAACCCCTGCGTGCCCTCCTTGGCGACCAGCGTGTCCGGGTCCTCACCCGGCGGCAGGGTCAGCAGTTTCAACCCCTGGGCGGGGGTCAGCAGCGGCAGCGCGGCCTCGGCGGTGCGGGCGGCAGCGCGGGCGCCGGCGGCGTCGCCGTCGAAGCAGAGCACCGGCATCGGGCAGTGCCGCCACAGCGTCTCCAGATGATCCTCGGTCAGCGCGGTGCCGAGCGGGGCGACCGCGCCCGGGATGCCCGCCTGATCCAGCGCGATCACGTCCATGTAGCCTTCGACCACCACCAGCGCGGGCGCCCCGCGCGCGAGGTCGAGGCCGTAGAGCGTGCGCCGCTTGGAGAAGACCTCGGTTTCCGGCCCGTTCACGTATTTGGGCTGGCCGTCGCCCAGGATGCGCCCGCCGAAGCTGACCACACGGCCGCGCCGGTCCCGGATCGGGAACATGACGCGGTTGAAGAACATGTCCACGAACCCCTCGCGGCCGTCCGCCGGCTTCATCAGCCCGGCCTCCGCCAGCATCGGCGGCGTGATCCCCTCGCGGGCGAGATCGGCGGCGAGCGCGCCGCGCCCCTCCCCGCTCCAGCCCAGCCCCCAGCGGCGGATCGTCTCATCCGTCAGACCGCGCCCGCGCAGGTAGGTCAGGCCCGCCGCGCCTTCCGGCAGGAACAGCCGGCGCTGGAACGCGGCGGCGGCGGCTTCCAGCACATCGTGCAGGGTGCGGAAGCGTTCGGCCGCGGCGGCGGCTTCCGGCGTGGGCTTCGGCACATCAAGCCCAGCCTCAGCCGCCAGTTGCTCCACCGCGTCCATGAAGCCGAGGCCCTGGGCCTGCATAACGAAGCCGATCGCATCGCCATGCGCGCCGCAGCCGAAGCAGTGGTAGTGGTCGTCGTAGACGTAGAAGGACGGCGTCTTCTCGTTGTGGAACGGGCAGCAGCCCGTCCATTGCCGCCCCTTCCGGGCCAGCCGCACCGTCCGGCCGATCACCGCGGCGATCGGCGTGCGCTGGCGCAGCTCGTCCAGGAAGGAGGGCGGCAGGGCCATCAGGCGGACAGCTTCGCCTTCACGGCCGCGCCCGCCTTGGACATGTCGAGTGCCGCGCCGTGCTTCGCCTTCAGCGCGGCCATGACCTTGCCCATGTCCTTGATCGAGGTGGCCCCGGTCTCCGCCACCGCCGCGGCGACGGCTTCGGCCAGCGCGGCCTCATCCAGCTCGGGCGGCAGGAAGGTCTCGATCACCGCGATCTCGGCCAGTTCCTTGTCCACGAGGTCCTGGCGGTTGCCCTGGCGGTAGAGGTCCACGCTCTCCCGCCGGGACTTCACCATCCCGCGCAGCATGGACTGGATCTCGGCGTCCGGCACCTTGTCCACGCCCTTGGGCCGGGCGGCGATATCCACCTCCTTCAGCTTGGCGATGATCATGCGGATGGTGGAGGTGCGGGGCGCGTCGCCCGCCTTCATCGCCGCCTTCATCGCCTCGGTGAAGTCTTCGCGCAGGCTCATTCCAAATCCTTTGCTCGAACACGCATCATACACGGAGCATGGGAAATCCATGGGATTTGCATGGGAAATCCCATGTCAAATCCGTTGGGAAACCATGGGATACCCAATTTCCCATCTTGGACAAATGCCAATTGCAATGGGAAATTTCTTCCCATATGTTTCCGCCATGCCCGACGTCGATCTCATCATCCAGAAGCTCGGCGGTGCGGATGCCGCCGCCCGCCTGACCGGGGTGGGAACCGAGGCGGTGCGCAAATGGCGCCAGTCCGGCGCTATCCCGGCCCGGCACTGGCCCGCCATCATCCAGGCGAGCGGCCTGACGCTGGCCGACATGCCCGGCGCCCCGGTGGACGAGGACGGCCCGCCCGAGGGTGCGACCGCCGCCCTGGTGCTGGCCGACGGCACCGTGTTGTGGGGGCTGGGCTTCGGCGCGCACGGGACGACCGTGGGCGAGGTCTGCTTCAACACCTCCATGACCGGCTACCAGGAGGTGCTGACCGATCCCTCCTATGCCGGGCAGATCATCACTTTCACCTTCCCCCATATCGGCAATGTCGGCGCCAATCCGCAGGACCTGGAGTCGCTGACGCCCGCCGCGCGCGGTCTGGTGGTGAAGCAGGACATCACCGAACCCGAGAACTGGCGCGCGGCCCAGCACTGGGCGGACTGGCTGCGCAGCCACAACATCCCCGGCATCGCGCGCGTGGACACCCGCGCGCTGACCGCCCGCATCCGCGACCTCGGCGCCGCGACCGGCGTGCTGTGCCACCCGGAGGACGGGCGCTTCGACATCCCGGCCCTGGTCGCCCAGGCCAAGGCGTGGCCGGGGCTGGAGGGCATGGACCTCGCCCGCGAGGTGTCCTGCACCCAGACCTATGACTGGGACGAGACCACCTGGGCCTGGCCCGAGGGCTTCGGCCGCCAGACAGCGCCGCGCGTTCACGTGGTCGCGGTGGATTACGGGGCCAAGCGCAACATCCTGCGCTGCCTTGCCGCCGCCGGCTGCCGCGTGACGGTGGTGCCCGCGACCGCGACGGCGGAGGACATCCTGCGCCACGAGCCGGATGGCGTGTTCCTGTCCAACGGGCCGGGCGACCCGGCCGCGACCGGGGAATACGCGGTGCCCGCGATCCGGGGCGTGCTGGAAGCCGGCGTGCCGACCTTCGGCATCTGCCTCGGCCACCAGCTCCTGGCGCGCGCGCTGGGGGCGAAGACCTACAAGCTCGACCGCGGCCACCGGGGCGCGAACCAGCCGGTGAAGGACCTGACCACCGGCAAGGTGGAGATCACCAGCCAGAACCACGGCTTCGCGGTGGACGCCGCGACCCTGCCCAAGGGCGTGCGCGTGACCCATGTCAGCCTGTTCGACCAGTCGAACGAGGGCATCGCCTGCGACGACCGCCCGGCCTTCAGCGTGCAGTACCACCCGGAGGCGAGCCCCGGCCCGACCGACAGCCACTACCTGTTCGACCGGTTCGTGGAGATGATCGGGACCAAGCAACCCGTCACAGGCTGACCATGCCCTCCACCGCAGCACTCCTGACCTTCGCCGCGCTCTCCCTCGGCCTCGCCGCCACGCCGGGGCCGAACATGCTCTACCTCGTCTCGCGCGCCCTGGCGCAGGGGACGGGTGCGGGCATGATCTCGCTGATCGGCTGCCAGGCCGGATCGCTGGCGATCATGCTGTGCGCGGCGGCAGGGCTGACGGCGGCACTGCTCGCCGTACCCTATGCCTGGGACATCCTGCGCCTCGGCGGGGCCGGGTATCTGCTCTACCTCGCTTGGCAGTGCGTGCGGCCGGGCGGGCAGCCGATCTTCGCGCCGCGCGCCATGCCGCAGGAACCGCCGGCACGGCTGTTCGCCGTCGGCTTCGCCACCGCGGCGCTGAACCCGAAGGTCGCGCTGTTCTATGTCGCGGTGCTGCCGCCCTTCATCGACGCCGCACGCGGCCATGTCTTCCTGCAGGGCGCGACGCTCGGCGCGGTGCAGATCGGCATCGCGATCCTGTTCGACGGCCTGCTCGTGCTCGGCGCCGCCGGCGTGGCCCGCTTCCTCACCACCCGTCCGGCCTGGATGGCGGCGCAGCGCTGGGTGCTGGGATCGGCCCTCGCGCTGCTCGCCGTCGGCCTCGCCACCCAGCGCCGCGCCGCGCCGTAAGCCGGAACCCAACCGAGAGCACAATGCCCAAGCGCACCGACATCTCTTCGATCCTCATCATCGGGGCCGGCCCCATCGTCATCGGCCAGGCCTGCGAGTTCGACTATTCCGGCGCGCAGGCCTGCAAGGCGCTGAAGGAGGAAGGCTACCGGGTCATCCTGGTCAACTCCAACCCGGCGACGATCATGACCGATCCGTCGCTGGCGGATGCGACCTATATCGAGCCGATCACGCCCGAGATCGTCGAGAAGATCATCGCCAAGGAACGCCCCGACGCGGTGCTGCCGACCATGGGCGGGCAGACCGCGCTGAACACGGCGATGAAGCTCGCCGCCGCGGGCGTGCTGGACAAGTACGGCTGCGAGCTGATCGGTGCCAGGGCCGATGTCATCGACAAGGCCGAGGACCGGCAGAAGTTCCGCGACGCCATGGCCAAGATCGGCATCGAGAGCCCGCGCAGCGCCATCGCCCACACCATCGCCGAGGCGCGCGACGCACTGGGCCATATCGGCCTGCCCTGCGTCATCCGGCCCAGCTTCACATTGGGCGGCACGGGCGGCGGCATCGCCTATAACCGCGAGGAGTTCGAGGCGATCGTCACCTCCGGCCTGGATGCGTCCATGACCAGCGAGGTGCTGATCGAGGAAAGCGTCCTCGGCTGGAAGGAGTTCGAGATGGAGGTGGTCCGCGACAGCGCGGACAACTGCATCATCATCTGCTCCATCGAGAACCTCGACCCGATGGGCATCCACACCGGCGATTCCATCACCGTGGCGCCCGCGCTGACGCTGACCGACAAGGAATACCAGCGCATGCGCGACGCCTCGATCGCCTGCCTGCGCGAGATCGGCGTGGATACCGGCGGATCGAACGTGCAGTTCGCGATCAACCCGGCCGACGGACGCATGACCATCATCGAGATGAATCCGCGCGTGTCGCGGTCCTCGGCGCTGGCGTCCAAGGCCACCGGCTTCCCCATCGCCAAGGTCGCCGCCAAGCTCGCCATCGGCTACACGCTGGATGAGCTCGCCAACGACATCACCCGCGTCACACCGGCGAGCTTCGAGCCGACCATCGACTATGTCGTGGTGAAGATCCCGCGCTTCACCTTCGAGAAGTTCCCCGGCACGCCCCCGCTGCTGACCACCTCGATGAAGTCGGTGGGCGAGGCCATGGCCATCGGCCGGTCCTTCGCCGAAGCGTTGCAGAAGGGGCTGCGGTCGATGGAGACGGGGCTTTCCGGCCTCGATCCGGTCCCCGCGCCGGGCGACGACCCGTCCGCCTATGTCGCGGCCCTGTCCGCACCCAAGCCGGACCGCGTGCTGATGGCCGCGCAGGCACTGCGCGCCGGCCTGTCGGTGGACGAGGTGCACGACGCCTGCCGCTACGACCGCTGGTTCCTGCGTGAACTCGCACGCATCGTGGCCGCGGAAGCGGAGGTGGCCGAACACGGCCTGCCGCGCACGGCGACGAAGCTGCGGCAGCTCAAGGCGCTCGGCTTCTCCGACCGGCAGCTCGCACGCCTGTCCGGCAGCGCGGAGAAGGATGTCGCAGCCCTACGCACGCGGCTCGGCGTGCTGCCGGTCTACAAGCGCATCGACACCTGCGCGGCCGAATTCGCCTCCGCCACGCCCTACATGTATTCGACCTATGAAGGCGGGTTCGGCACGCCGGTCTGCGAGGCCGATCCGACCGACCGCACCAAGGTCGTCATCCTTGGCGGCGGCCCCAACCGCATCGGCCAGGGCATCGAGTTCGACTATTGCTGCGTGCACGCGGCCTACGCGCTCAAGGAAGCCGGGTTTGAGACCATCATGGTCAACTGCAACCCGGAGACCGTCTCCACCGACTACGACACCTCCGACCGGCTGTATTTCGAGCCGCTGACGGATGAGGACGTGATCGCGCTGATCCGCAAGGAACAGGCGCGCGGCACCGTGCTGGGCTGCATCGTGCAGTATGGCGGCCAGACGCCGCTGAAACTGTCCCAAGCGCTGGCCCGCGAGGGTATCCCGCTGCTGGGCACCAGCGCGGATGCGATCGACATCGCCGAGGATCGCGAACGCTTCCAGCTGCTGCTGAAGAAACTCGCGCTCCGCCAGCCGGAGAACGGCACCGCCCGCAGCACCGAGGAGGCGGAGGAAGTTGCCGAACGTATCGGCTTCCCGATCGTGATCCGCCCGTCCTACGTGCTGGGCGGCCGCGCCATGGAGATCGTCCACGACATGGCCGGGCTGCGCCGCTACATGGCGACCGCCGTGCAGGTCAGCGGCAGCAACCCGGTGCTGATCGACCGGTATCTGTCGGACGCGATCGAGGTCGATGTGGACTGCATCGCCGACGGGACCGAGGTCTATGTCGCAGGCGTGATGGAGCACATCGAGGAAGCCGGCATCCATTCCGGCGATTCGGCCTGCGCGCTGCCGCCCTATTCGCTGTCGCCCGCGCTGATCACCGAGATCAAGGACGAGACGGAGGCGATGGCCCGCGCGCTGGGCGTGGTCGGGCTGATGAACGTGCAGTACGCGATCAAGGACGGCGCGATCTACGTGCTGGAGGTGAATCCCCGCGCCTCGCGCACCGTGCCCTTCGTCGCCAAGGCGACCGGCGTGCCGGTGGCCAAGATCGGCGCGCGGGTGATGGCGGGCGCCAGACTGTCCGAATTCGCCCTCGACGATACCGCCATCTATCGCCACGTCGCGGTGAAGGAGGCGGTGTTCCCCTTCAGCCGCTTCCCGAACGTGGATACCATCCTTGGCCCCGAGATGAAGTCCACGGGCGAAGTCATGGGCCTCGACGCCTCCTTCGAGCGGGCCTTCGCGAAATCCCAGCTCGGCGCGGGCGTGAAGCTGCCGAATGAGGGAACCGCGTTCCTGTCGGTCAAGGACGGCGACAAGACCGCCGTGCCCGCCATGGCGCGGCGGCTGACCGAGATGGGCTTCCGGGTCATCGCCACGCGCGGCACCGCCGCGGTGATCCGCGAGTCGGGCCTGCCCGTCACCGTGGTCAACAAGGTGCTGGAAGGCCGCCCCCACTGCGTGGACGCGATCCGCAACGGGCAGATCCAGCTTGTGATCAACACCACCTCGTCGGGCCAGTCGGTGTCGGACAGTTTCGACATCCGCCGCACCGCCCTGACCCACGGGGTTCCCCACTATACGACCATTGCGGGTGCCCGGGCCGCCGTACACGCCATCGCGGCGCTGAAAAGCGGCACGCTTGAAGTCGCGCCGCTGCAGTCCTATTTTATTTCCTCGTTCTGACGCCCCCCGCCGCGGCCGAACCCCAAGGCCGCGGCGGCGGCGTTTATCCCCTCTGGCAATTGCTGCCGATTGACGAGGTTCCGACGTGACCGTGCAGAAGTTCCCTATGACCGCCCAGGGACTGGTGCGCCTGGAGGAGGAGCTGAAGCAGCTCAAGAGCGTAGAGCGGCCGGCCGTGATCCGTGCGATCGCCGAGGCGCGGTCGCATGGCGACCTGTCGGAGAACGCGGAGTATCACGCCGCGCGTGAGCGCCAGTCCTTCATCGAAGGCCGCATCGCGGAGCTGGAGGAAATCACCTCCGCCGCCGAAGTCATCGACCCGTCCACCCTGTCGGGCGACACGGTGAAGTTCGGCGCCCACGTGAAACTCGTGGACGAGGAGACCGACAAGGAGGCGACCTACCAGATCGTCGGCGTGCATGAAGCCGACATCAAGCTGGGCCGCCTGTCCATCTCCTCCCCCCTCGCCAAGGCGCTGATCGGCAAGAAGAAGGGCGATTCGGTCGCGGTGCCCGCCCCGGGCGGGGACCGCTCCTACGAGATCCTGAACGTCAAGTTCGCTTGATCTCGCTTGCCGACGTCCAGGCGGCGGCGGGGCGCATCGCGCCGCATGTCGCGCGGACGCCGACGCTGCGGGCGGATGCCGTCTCCCGCGCGCTTGGCGCTGAGGTCACGCTCAAGCTTGAGAACCTGCACCCGATCGGGTCCTTCAAGGAACGCGGGGCGGCCAACAAGCTGGCCTTGCTGACGGAAGCCGAGCGCAGGGCCGGCGTGATCGCCATGTCCGCCGGCAACCACGCCCAGGCGGTCGCGCGGCATGCCTCCCTGCTCGGCATCAAGGCGACGATCGTGATGCCGCGCTTCACGCCGGCGACCAAGGTAACCCGCACCGCAAGCTGGGGCGCGGAAGTGGTGCTGCACGGCGACAGCCTGCACGAGGCCGGAGCGCATGCCCGCGAGCTGGCCCGTGCGCAGGGGCTGGTCTTCGTCCATCCCTATGATGATCCGGCGATCATGGCCGGCGCCGGGACCATGGCGCTGGAGCTGCTGCAGGACGCGCCCGACCTGGACGTGCTGCTGGTCCCGATCGGCGGCGGCGGGCTGATCGCGGGCAGCGCGATCGTCGCCCATGCCCTGCGGCCCGAGATCGAGGTCATCGGCGTCGAGATCGCCTCCTACGCCTCCGCCACGCAACGCCGTGCGGGGGAAGAGGTGCGGACGGGCGGGCCGACCATCGCCGAAGGCATCGCCGTGCGCGATATCGGCGCCCATCCGTGGGAGGTGATCAGCACGCTGGTCAGCGACACGATCGTGGTCGGTGAGGAGCAGGTCGAATCCGCCATCGACCTGCTGGTCGAAGGGGCCAAGATCGTCGCCGAAGGGGCCGGCGCATCCGCCATCGCGGCGATGCTCGCCCAGCGCGACCGCTTCGCCGGCCGCCGCGTGGGCGTGCCGATCTGCGGCGGCAACATCGATCCGCGCATCCTGGCCAACGTGCTGACGCGCACGCTGCTGCGCGACGGGCGGCTGCTGCGCCTGACGGTCGATATCTCCGACCGGCCGGGCGTGCTGGCGGACGTGGCCGGCCGCATCGCCGCCACCGGCGGCAACATCATCGAGGTCGCGCACCAGCGCCTGTTCCACGCACCCTCGGTGCAGAGCGCCGAGCTCGACCTGCTGGTCGAGGCGCGCGACGCGACCCATGGCGCTGCGATCATCGCGGCACTGGAAGCCGGCGGCTATCCGGTGCGCCGCCCCTGACGGCGGGCTACCAGCGGCGCCGCGGCCCCACGTCCACGTGCACGAACCCGTCGCGGCGGTAGAGACCGACGCCGCCGGCGCCCAGCGCGGCCGCCACATTCGCCACACCCACGGGGCTGCGCCCCTCGAAGGCGATGTCGATCGCCTCGCCTTCCATGTGCAGCGAGTTCTTGGCCACGCGGCGTGAGGCCGCCCGCTTGGCCGCGTTGGTCAGCGGTGTGCGGTAGGCACTGATCACATGCACCGGGCCAGCCGCATCGAGTCGCCGCGCGAGCGCATGCAGCAGGTCGAGCAGCCGCGGGTCCATCCGCGTGGCTTCGTTGCGGCGCTGGTCGCGCAGGATCCAGTTCAGCCGCCGCAGCGCCGCCGGGTCGTAACGCCCGTCGCGCCAATAGACATCGCGAAAGGTTTCGCCGGTGTTGATGGCGACGAGGTTGAGACTGCGCACGCCAGCACCGGCCGCAAGCGCCGCCGGTGTCGCGGCGGCGCAGGCCAGTCCGATCGCGCTGCGAATGATCTCCCGCCGGCCGAGATGCTGCCGGCAGACGCAGTCAAAGGGGTGCATCGCGGCGGCGAGCTTGCCAGCCGCGGCGGGAGCGTCAACCCGGATTCAGCGTGTCGCGACGCGGGTCACGCCGCGATCGAGCAGCTGCGCATAGGCTTCGTCGAGGCCATATGCGTCCGGCCGCAGCGTCACTGTCCCGTCCGCGCCGACGAGGGCCGTGCGGTACGCGATCACCACCGGCAGCGGCATCCGAACCGGGATACCGAAGGTGCGCCCCGAGGCGATCGCGGCCTCGGCGCGCGCACGGTCCCAGCCGATGGCATAGGCCATCAGGGCGTAGGGCTGCTCCAGCCGGATGCAGCCCGACGAATACAGCCGCTCCTGCCGCGCGAACAGCGACCGCTGGGGCGTATCGTGCATGAAGATGTCGTCGCGGTTCGGCATGACGAACTTGATCCGGCCGAGCGCGTTCGTCTCCCCGGCGTCCTGCCTCAGGAGGTAGGGGAAGTCGTTGGGGCTGACCGCGTTCCAGTCCACCGTGCGGGGATCGACCTCCACCCGCTCGCCCCCGACCACCTCATAGACACGAAAGCCCTGCGCGATCACCGCCTCCGGATTGCGGCGCAGGCGCGGCAGCAGGTCCTGCTTGGCGTTGCGCATCGGCACGCCCCAGGGCGGATTGAACTGCGCGAGCGTCAGCGTGGTGCGCAGCGGCGGGGTCTGCCGCACGCGGCTGCCGGCGATCACCGCCATCTCCAGTACAGTCCTGCCGTCATCGATCACGCGCAGACGCTGCTCGGCGATGTTCACGTCGATATGCGGACCAACCCAGACGGGTGGATCGCGCGCCATGTCGAGCGCGACGCGCAGCCGCCGCGCGCGTGCGACCGGCCCCTCGTTCAGCGCCGCCTGCGTGTTGCGCCCGATGCGCCCATCAACGGAGAGACCCTGGCTGGCCTGGAAGCGGCGCACCGCTTCCTGCAGGGCGTCGTCGTAGACGAGGCCTTCGCCCGTCACGCCCAGCCGGGCGCGGATCGCCGGCACGCGCGCGTCCTCCGTGCCCGGTTCGATCGTGCCCCCGGTGGGGAAAGGCGGCGGCGCGGCGGGGATCGCGGCGATCTCGCGTGCCAGCGCCGCCTTGATCGCGCGATAGGCGGGGTCGGATGGCTCCAGCGCGGCAAGCGCCGCGGCGGGGTCGGCGGCCGTGGCGATGCCGAGTGCCGCCTGCACGGGGTCTGGCGCGTGGCCGCCGCGGATGACGTCAGGGCGGGATGCGATTTCCCGCAGCCGCCCGCCGGTCAGATCGCCCAGGAACGCAGCGGCCGTGGCCGTCATCCGCTGGTCGAACATCGGGTCGGACGGATCGGGCAGCGGATAGTGCCGCGGATCCAGTCCATCCTCGGCCGCACGGGTGATGCGTTCCATGACAGCGGTCGCGGCAGGGCCCGGCGATCCGTCCGGCGCGCGCCACTGGGCGGCGGCGCTGGCGGCGAACAGGCCAAGGAACAACGGCAGGATCAGCGGGCGCATGTCGGGCCTCCGCTCGAATGCATACAGTAGCGGCGCGGAGTTGCGCCAGCGTCGCGGAACGGCATGCTGCCGCCCAGAAGAAACCGAGGACGCAACTGCATGGCATCCATGGAACTTGGTGTTGGCACCACCCTGCCGGAAGATGGGGAGAAGGGCGCGCTGGCCGGACGGGTCTGGCGGCCCGATGTCGGCGGCCCTTCGGTCGTCGCCCTTCGTGGCGGTGCGGTGATCGATATCTCGGCAAGTTTCCCCACCGTGCGCGACCTGGCCGAGACCGCCGACCCGGCCGCCGCCTTGCGGGACGCGACGGGGATCGAACTCGGCAGCCTCGAGCGCATCCTCGCCAACACGCCGCCCGATACGCGCGACGCATCGCTGCCGTGGCTGCTGGCGCCATGCGACCTCCAGGCGGTGAAGGCGGCCGGCGTGACCTTCGTGGTGTCGCTGCTCGAACGCGTCATCGAGGAGCAGGCGCGCGGTGATTCCTCCCGCGCGGCCGGCGTGCGCGCCGAGATCATGCAGGCGATCGGCAGCGACCTGCGCGGGCTGAAGCCAGGCAGCGAGGCCGCGGCCGCGCTGAAGGCGCTGCTGGTGCAGAAGGGCCTGTGGTCGCAATATCTGGAGGTCGGCATCGGCCCGGATGCCGAGATCTTCACCAAGACCCAACCCATGGCGTCCGTCGGCACGGGCCAGGACGCGGGCATCCATCCCGTCTCCACCTGGAACAACCCGGAGCCCGAGATCGTGCTGGCGGTCGCGAGCACCGGCGCGATCGTCGGCGCCACGCTCGGCAACGACGTGAACCTGCGCGACGTGGAAGGCCGCTCCGCGCTGCTGCTGGGCAAGGCCAAGGACAACAACGCCTCCTCCGCCATCGGTCCGTTCATCCGCTTCTTCGACTCGTCCTTCACGCTCGACGACGTGCGCCGGGCCGATGTGACGCTAACCGTGGAAGGGCCGGACGGGTTCCGGCTGAGCGGGCATTCCTCTCTGTCCCAGATCAGCCGCGATCCGGCCGACCTCGCCGGCCAGATGATCGGGCCGAACCATGGCTATCCGGACGGCGCGATGCTGTTCCTGGGCACGATGTTCGCGCCCACCGACGATCGCGACGCGCCCGGAAAAGGTTTCACGCACAAGGATGGAGACATCGTGACGATCGCGACGCCGAAGCTCGGCCGGCTGGTCAACCGCATGCGCCCCTGCGACGCCTGCGAACGGTGGACGTTCGGCGCCGGCGCGCTGATGCGCAACCTCGCCGAACGGGGGCTGCTGGCATGAGGGCGCTGATCACCGGCGCTGCCGGCGTCTACGGCCGCGAACTGGCCAAGGCCTTCGCGCGGGAGGGTTACGACCTGGTGCTGACCGACTACCGCGCCGACGCGGTCGGCAAGGTGGCGGCGGAACACGGCGCGCAGGCGATCGCGTGCGAGCTGACGGATGCGGCCGACATCGTGCGCATGGCCGAAGCGACCATCGCGGGCGGCATTCCGGACGTGGTGGTCAGCAATGCCGGCATCTATCCGTTCGGCGGCCTGCTCGACACCGACATCGCGACCTATGACCGCATCATGGATGTGAACGTGCGCGCCGGCTTCGTGCTGACCCAGCGCATCGCGCGCGCGATGATCGAGGCGGGGCGCAAGGGCAGCTTCATCTATATCGGCTCCTCCGCCGCCGAGCTCGTGCGCCGCAACGGCATTGTCTATTGCGCGTCGAAGCGCGCGCTCGACTGGCTGGTGAAGGGCATGGCGCTCGACCTCGCGCCGCACGGCATCCGCTGCAACGAGGTCGCGCCGGGCTTCGCCCCCGGCTCGACGGAAGTGGAGATGCCGCCCGAGCACGAGGCGACGATCCGCCGCCAGTCCCCCATGGGCCGTCCGCCCGAACCGTGGGAGATGACGGAGGCGGTGCTGTTCCTCGCCTCCGACAAGGCGCGGTCGATCACCGGCACGCGGATTTCGGTGGATGCCGGCGGCGGGATTCCGCGACGGGCGTGACCTGCTGAACCCTCACCCTCTCCCGCTGGCGGGAGGGGGACAGGGTGAGGGGACCTCACACCACCGTCGCGTGGCGCTCCTTCATGATGCGCAGCACGTCATCCGGGTCCTCGGCCCACCAGCGGCGCGACAGCAGTTCGATCTCGACATACCCGGCATAGCCCGCGGCCTCGGCCAGGGCGCGGATCGCCCTGATGTCGATCACCCCGTCGCCCGGCATGCCGCGGTCGAACACGAGGTCTGTCGTCGGCACCAGCCAGTCGCAGGCATGGAACCCGGCGATGCGCCCCTTCGCGCGGGCGACCTGGCGTGCGAGGTCGGGGTCCCACCAGACGTGATAGACATCGAGCGCCACGCCGGTCCCCTCCCCCAGCTCGTCGCAGAGGTCGAGCGCCTGGGCCAGCGTGGACAGCACCGAACGGTCCGCGCAGGTCATCGGGTGCAGCGGCTCCAGCGCGATGGTCACGCCGGCGGCGCGCGCATCGGGCAGGATCGCGTGCAGTCCCTCGCGCAGCATCGCGCGCGCGCCGGGCAGGTCCTTCGATCCGGGCGGCAGGCCGCCGCCGAGCACGACCAGGCCGTGCGCGCCGATGGCGTGCGCTTCTTCGATGGCGCGGCGGTTGTCCTCGATCGCCGCCTTGCGGCCGGCCGCGTCGGAAGCCGGGAACATGCCGCCGCGGCACAGCCCGGTGACGGCGAGGCCCGCGTCGCGGATGTGCCGCGCGGCGGCGGCCACGCCGATCTCGGCCAGCTTGTCGCGCCAGGGCGCGATACCCGGGATGCCGTGGCGCACGCAGCCTTCGATGCATTGGGCAAGCGACCAGCGATCCCGCACCGTGACGGTGTTGAGGCTGAGCGGGCCTGGCGCGCTCATGTCACGCCGTGCACGGCCAGAAGCCGGCGCATGCGCGCGACCGCCATCTCCGGATCGCGCAGCAATCCGGCGCGGTCGGCGAGACGGAACAGCTCCGCGAAATGGCGGACAGACCGCGCGCTCTGCTGGCCCCCGACCATGACGAAATGGTCCTGGTGGCCGTTCAGCCACGCCATGAACACCACGCCGGTCTTGTAGAACCGTGTCGGCGCCTTGAAGATGTGGCGGCTGAGCGGGACGGTTGGCGCCAGGATATCGTGGAAGGTGCTGAGGTCGTTGCGCTGCAACGATGCCAGCGCACCGCCCACGGCCGGGGCGATCGGATCGAAGATGCCGAGCAGCGCATCGGAATATCCCTGCGCGTCGCCCGCGATCAGCTCCGCGTAGTTGAAGTCGTCGCCCGTGTACATGCGCACGCAAGCGGGCAGGCGGCGGCGCATGACGATCTCCTTGTCCTTGTCGAGCAGCGAGATCTTCACGCCATCGACCTTGGCGGCATGGGCCTGGATCACCTCCAGCGCCGTCTCCATCGCCTTCATGTGGTCGTGGTCGCCCCAGTAGCCTTCCAGCGCGGGGTCGAACATCTCGCCCAGCCAGTGGATGATGACCGGCTGCCGCACCTGCGACAGCACGCGGTCATAGACACGCACATAGTCCTGCGGTCCGCGCGCGGCCTTCGCCAGTGCGCGCGAGGCCATCAGGATGATGCGCCCGCCCATCGCCTCGACCGCCGCGCATTGCTCCTCATAGGCGCGGATCACGTCGTCCACGGTCACGTCCGGGCCGAGGACAAGGTGATCGGTGCCGGCGCCGGAGGCCATCACCGCGCCGGGCATATCCTTCGCGGCATCCAGCGACCGGCGGATCAGTTCCTGCGCGCCGGTCCAGTCGAGCCCCATGCCGCGCTGCGCCGTGTCCATCGCCTCCGCCACACCGAGGCCGAGCGACCAGAGATGCCTGCGGAAGGCGATGGTCCGGTCCCAGTCGATCTTCACATCCAGCCACGGGTCCTGTTCGGCCAGCGGGTCGGCCACCACATGCGCTGCCGCCAGCGCCACACGCGGAAACGGCGGCACGGCCTTGGGGAAATTGCGCGGGGTGGAGGTGGCGAAACGTTCCAGGCGTCCTTCGCCGTTCGGCAGGTCGATGGCCGGCATCGTCGCACCTCCAGTTTGGGCAGCCAGGGTATCCTAGGACAGCCAGCGATGAAGATTGTCGCGGACGAAACCGTCATCCGCGAGGTCGGGGTAGCGCGTGGCAACCGCGGCGATGAGGTCGGCCTGCCCGGGCGACAGGTCCTCATCGGGATCAAGGCACCACGTGCCCTCCAGCAGGCCCTGGCGGCGCAGCACCTCGTGGCAGCCGGCGATGACGCCGCGGAATCCGTTCGCCACGTCGAACACGGCGGCATTCATCTCCGTGACCTGCGCATCGCGGGCGAGCAGGTCCTGCGGGATCGGGCCTTCGCCCATCGCGCGGCAGCGCGCGTGCAGGCTGTGGATGCGGCAGCGGGAAAGCCGGGTCACGCTTTGCGCGAGCGTCGGCGCACTGCTCGGCGTCGTGCTGATGATGGGTGCTGCCGCCTCGGCCGGGCATCTCACCGGCAATCTGCTGGCGCTGGCGATGACCGGGTTGATGGCCCTGATGATGGTCATCATACGACGCAACCGGCAGGTCTCGATGCTGCCGGCTTCCTGCCTGTCGGCCTGCGCATGCGCCGCCCTCGCCCTGCCGTTCAGCGATCCGGTCCCACGAACGGGCTGGACGTTCCTGCTGCTGCTCCTGTTCGGCGTGCAGTTCGGGATCGGATTGCTGCTCCTGACCATGGGCAGCCGGCGCGTTTCCGCGACACGGGCGGCGCTGCTCGCCAATCTGGAGCTGCCGCTGGCGCCGATCTGGGTCTGGCTCGCCTTCGGGCAGGTGCCGCCGCTGATGACCTGCATCGGCGGCGGCATCGTCATCGCGGCCATCGCGACGGATATGGCGGCGGGCGGGGGGCGCTGACTCACGCCTCCCCATACCGCCGCGCGCCCAGCGCCGCGCAGGCGACGGCGAGCGCGAGGCTCGGAACCGCCACCCAGGTCATCGCGCCCAGCAGGTCCCGGCCCGTCAGATGGTCCGACACCGCGCCCATCAGCACCGGCCCCAGTGCGGAGAAACTGGCGATGATCAGGCTGTAGAACGCGAAGCCCCGCGCCCGCAGCGCCTGCGGCACCAGGTCCTGCACCATGGTCGGGATGAAGGCGTTGGCGATGCAGGTGGCGAGCAGGAAGGCGGATACCAGCACCAGCACATCCTCCACCGACCGCGCCCAGGGCAGCGCCAGCACGCAGGGCAGCGCCACCGCCGCCCCCGCCGCCATGGCCAGCGGCCGCCCGGTCGCGCGCCAAGCTTCCGGCAGCAGCCGGTCGAGCATCGCCGCCGCCCCCAGGCTGGCGAGGTTGGTGGCGAGCACGATCACCCCCAGCCACTCCCCCAGCATGCCGAGGTCGAAGGCGAAGCGCCGCGTCAGCGCCAGCGTCAGCAGCGGCATCAGCCCCATCACCGCCACCGCGATGCCGCCCGCCGCCAGCACCATCGGCAGGATGGCGGCGCCCCGAAGCCGCAGCAGGCCGGGCAGGGTCAGCTCCGTCGCCGCCGCGACCGCCGCCTCATGCCTGCGCGGCGGATCGACGATGGCAAGGCCGAGAAGCAGCAGCGGCAGGCTGAACGAGGCCATGATCAGCATGGCCAGCCGCCATGCCTCCATCCCGCCGACCAGCGGCAGCCCGGCGGCGCGCAACGCCTCCGCCCAGCCCAGCAGCACACCGCCCAGCGCGTAGCCCGCGCCCGCGCCCACCGCCATCAGTGCGGCGAAGGTCAGGTTCGCGGCCACACGGCGGCGCGGGCGGACCAGATCGGGCAGCAGCGAGTAGATCACCGGGATCAGCGCGAATTCCGTCACCCCCGCGGCCGCGTGGCCGACGAAGAACAGCGGGAACCACGTGGCCAGCGCCCCCAGCGTGGTCAGCCCGCCCCAGGCTGCGATGAACACCCGCAGCAGCTTCTTGCGCGAATGCCGGTCCGCGAGCCGCGCCAGCGGGATCGCGAGTGCCGAGGCCGCCAGGATGCCCGCCACGCCATGCAGCGCCCCCAGCGCCGCGTCGCCGGCGCCGAAACTTCGCTGGATGGCGGGGGACAGCATGGCGAGCAGGCCGCGATCGGTCATCTGCACGCCGGCCGCGAGGCCGAGATAGAGGATGGTCAGAAGGGCGGCGGGGCTGTCCACCGCCGCCGCCCCAGGCTTCATCACGAGCCCGGCTTCACCACGCGTAGGTAAGGCCGCCCTGCACGTTCAGCCCGTTGCCGTAGAAGCAGCCGCCGGTGCCGGAGCAGCGGGCGACGTAGCGCTTGTCGGTCAGGTTGCTTGCCGTCACGGCGAACTTGAACCCGTCCAGGGTATTGCTGAGCTTGGAGAGATCATAGCGCAGTCCGGCGTCGAACAGCGTGGCCGATGGCACGACATAGCCGCCCGTGTTCACCGCCGAGGTATTGCCGAGATAGCGCACGCCCGCGCCGATGGTCAGGCCGGACAGCGGACCCGTGGCATCGACGAAAGTGTATTCGGCATAGAGATTGGCATTGAACTTGGCCACCCCGGCCGGGCGGTGGCCTTCCTCACCCGGCGTGTCGCTCTTGGTGATCTCGGGGTCGAGCACGCTGAGGGAGCCGACGAGGCTGAGGCCGCGATCCAGCTCCGCCACGCCTTCAAGCTCGACGCCGCGTACGCGGATTTCGCCCACCGACTTCTGGTAGAAGCCGGTGTCCGCGGTCAGCGCGTTCTGCTGCGTCAGGTGGAAGGCCGAGATCTGGATGAAGCTGTTCATGCTCGGCGGCTGGTACTTGATGCCGATCTCGTACTGCTCACCTTCCAGCGGATCCCAGGATTCGCCGCGCGCATCCGTGCCGATCTGCGGCTGGAAGGACCGCGCGTAGCTCGCATAAGGGGCAAGGCCGGTATCGGAGAGATAGACCGCGCCCAGGCGCCAGGTGAAGGCGTTGTCCTTCTGGGTCCGGGACGTGCCGGCATCGCGGTCATCGACGTCGGCTTCCGTCCAGTCCTGCCGGATCCCGCCGAGCAGGACGAGATGGCGGCCGATGCGGACATGATCCTGCAGGTACAACCCGTACTGCGTGCTGGTCTGCAGCACGTTGTCATACGGCGCGGGCAGCGTGCCGACCGGCGCGCCGTAACTGGGGTTGAACAGGTCCAGCCCGGTGCCGGTGGAGAACTGCTGCGCGTTGCGGTAGCTGACGCGGCTGTAGTCGAAGCCGCCCAGCACGGTGTGCCGCGCGCTGCCGGTGGCGAACTCCGCCTTCACGTGATTGTCCACCTGGATCGTGCGCACATCGATGTCCGCACGATAGTTATAGCGGTTCAGCGTCCGCTGATCGGCGGCGAGGCCGCCGCCATAGACCTGGTCCCAGTCGATCCGCGTCTGCGCGTAGCGGAAATTCTGCTGGAACGACCAGACGTTGTTGAAGCGGTGGCTGAACTCGTAGCCGATGCCGGCCTGGTCGCGATTGAACCGGTCGAAATCCGGCTCGCCCGTGAAGCGGTCGCGGCTGACGCGGCCATAGGGCGTTGCCTCGACCGTGGCCTCATAAGGCAGGAACTGGTTCCCGGAAGTCCGGTCGCGCTGGTAGAAGGCCATCATCGTCAGCGACGTGTCCTGGGTCGGCTTCCAGGTCAGCGCCGGGGCGAGGAAGATGCGGTTGTCCTCCACGTGATCGACCCGCGTATCGGCGTCCCGGACCAGCGCGGTCAGATTGTAGGACCAGACACCATCGGAATCGAGCGGGCCGGAAGCATAGCCCGCGCCCTGAAGGCGGCTGTACTGCCCGGCGATCAGCCGCACCTCGCCCTGCCGCGTGTCGGTGGGGCGGCGCTGGACCATGTTGACCAGCCCGCCCGGCGCGATCTGCCCGTACAGGACCGAGGTCGGGCCGCGCAGCACCTCGTAGCGTTCGAGGCCGTAGGTCTCGAACATGCTGCCGGCGTAGCCCGCGTTGTAGCGCAGGCCGTTGAGGAAGATGCCATTGTCCTGCGCGTTGAAGCCGCGGAGCTGGAACCAGTCCGTACGGCTGTCGGTGCCGTAGTTCTCACCGCGCACGCCGGCCGTGTAGCGCAGCGCCTCGCCCAGCGTCTGGGCCTGGCGCGCATCGATCTGGTCGCGCGGGACCACGGTGATGGATTGCGGGTTCTCGATCAGCGGCGAGTCGGTCTTGGTGCCGGAAATCTCCTGGCTCGCGACAAAGCCGCGGATGGGGGCGAGTGCGCTTTCAGGGGTTCCGACCACGCTCAGCCCCGGCAGCGCGGTGGCCCCGTCGCCCGATGACGTGGCATCCGATTGCGCGAAGCCAGGCCGGATGAGAGCGATGCCCGACAGGGCGGCGGCGCCCAGCAGCAGGGAGAACCGGCGGGAATTCGGTCCACGGCGATCGGGATGCATCCAGCGCTCCGTTATCGGGTCGGGGCGCGCAACGTTCGGCCCCTGCCGGGCAGCTACTGCGAATCATTATCAACTACAACTGCAATCTGCGAACCGGGCCGCAATACCCTTCCCAGGGCCGCAGACAGCCCAGCATGACCTCGACGATGTGCGCCTCCGCCGCACGTCCAGCGCCGCGTCCGCCCGGGCCAGAGGTCAGGCGATCAGGACCTCCACGCCCGCCTCACGCATCGCCTGCGCGTGGCTTCCGGGCACGGGCTGATCCGTCACCACGACCGCGATCTCCCGCAGCGGCAGGAACGTGCAGACCGTGGCCTTGTGAAACTTGCTGTGATCGGCCAGCAGCATGGTCCGCCGCGCCTGTGCGTGCATGGCACGCATCACCGCGACTTCCTCCTCATGGTAATCGAGCAGCCATCCGTCGCTGGAAACCGCGCCGATGCTGGTCGCAAGCATGTCGCAGCGCCAGCGCGCGACCAGCTCCGTGGTCAGCGATCCAGCCACGCCGCCGATCCCTGGAAGATACGCCCCGCCCAGAAGCTGTATCGAGATACCTGGTGAGCCGCCCAGGATGCGCGCGGCCGCGGTGCTGTTGGTGACGACACGCAGGTCACGCTTGCCGACCAGCGCCGAAGCCAGCGCCTCGATCGTGGTCCCCAGGGTCAGGAACAGCGACGAGCCTTCGGGCACCAGTTCCGCCGCGGCCTCCGCCATGCGGGCCTTGGCATCGGCATTCTCGACATGGCGCAGCGCGTAGTTGGTGTTGACGATCGCGGACGGCAGGCTCGCCCCGCCATGGTGGCGCCGCAGCTTGCCCTGCGCGGCCAGATCGTGAAGGTCGCGGCGGATGGTTTGCGGCGTGACCCGCAACCGGGCCGAGACCTCCTCAATCGTTACGTAGCCGCGCCTGCGCAGCAGGTCGAGAATCCGCTCGTGGCGGGTGTTGATGGCCATGACTCCCTTCGTGCAAGCGCGGAAACGAAAATGCACTTGCGAAAAACAACATCACACGGGTATCCGTGTCGCATAACGAAAAACGCTGCGGTACTGCCGCATTCTTCGGGGGAACAGTCCACGCATGGCCGATACGGCGGCACCTGATTTTTCCGTCGCAGGCAAGACCGTCCTGATCACGGGCGGAACCGGCGGCATCGGCATGGCCTTCGCCCACGCCTTTGCCGCGGCCGGCGCAACACCGGTCCTCACCGATCTCAAGCCGCCGACGGGCGCCGCCCCCTACCGCTTCGAGATGCTGGACGTGCGCGACGACGACGCCGTGCGCGCCCTGGCCGCCCGGATCGACGTGCTGGATGTGCTCATCCACTGCGCCGGGCGACTGGTCCGGCACGAGGAGCATCAGCCCGAGGTGTTCCGCGACATCGTGGACATCCACCTTGTCGGCAACCTGCGGCTGGCCACGGCATTCCGCCCGCACCTCGCGCGCAGCAAGGGCTGCCTGATCAATATCGGGTCGATGTACTCCTATTTCGGTGCGGCCATGATCCCGGCCTACGCCGCGGCCAAGACAGGCATTGTCGGCCTCACCCGTTCGCTCGCGCTTGCGTATGCCGAGGACGGCATCCGCGTGAATGCGATCGCGCCGGGCTGGATCCGCACCGAGATCAGCCGCCGTGGCCGCGAGGAAGCCGCCTTCAACGAGAAGGTGATGGCGCGCCTGCCGACCAAGCGCTGGTCGGAGCCCGAGGAACTGGCCGGCACGGCGGTATTCCTCGCCTCGCCCGCCGCGCAGCTCATCAACGGCGTCACCATCCCCGTGGATGGCGGCTATGTCGCTGGCTGAAGAACAAGGGAGGGACACAAGGATGCGCAGAAGCTTCATCGCCGCCGCGTTCGCCGCGGCCACAATGGCGGCATTGCCCGCCGTGGCGCAGGACTTCAACTGGCGCGCCCAGGAAGGGCGCACCATCACGCTGCTGTTCAACAACCATCCCTGGTCGCAGGCGATGCGGGAGATGGTCGCGGACTTCACCGCCCGCACCGGCATCCGCACCCGCATCGAGATCTTCAACGAGGAACAGTTCCGCGCGCGGCTGGCGACCCTCATGCAGGGCCGCTCCCCGGAAGTCGATATCTTCATGTCGCTGCCGAGCCGCGAGGCGTCCACCTTCAAGCGTGCCGGCTGGTACACGGATCTCGCGCCCCTGATCGCGGATCCGAAGCTGACCGCGCCGGATTTCAACTACGAGGATTTCGGCGCCGCGATGCGCGAGCAGTCCACGGTGGACGGCCTCGTCGCGACACTGCCCATCAACATCGAGGGGCCGCTGTTCTACTGGCGCAAGGACATCTTCCAGCGCTGCAACATCCCCGAGCCGACCCACCTGGAGGATATCCCGGCGGCGGCCAAGGCGATCCGCGCCTGCGACGCGAACCAGGGCGTGTGGGCCGCGCGGGGTCTGCGCGGGGCCATCGGCTATGCGCTCAGCAGCTTCATCTTCAATGGCGGCGGCTCCTACGCCACGCCGGACGGCAAGCCCGGCCTCTGCCAGCCCGCGACCGTCCGCGGCATGGAGATGTATGCCAACCTGCTGAAGGAATACGGGCCGCCCGGCGCGCTCAACCACACCTTCACGCAGGTGATCGAACTGCTCGGCCAGGGCCGCGTCGCCATGACGTATGAGAGCAGCAACGAGTTCGCCAATATCGTCCGCTTCCCCAATCGCGCGAACGACCTTGGCGTGAAGCCGCTGCCCCCGGGCAGGGAAAGCGGCATCTCCAAGCCGATCGTCATCGGCTGGGGCCTGTCCGTCTCCGCCTACTCGCGCCAGAAGGAAGCGGCGTGGCTGTTCGCGCAATGGGCCACCAGCGCCGAGGTGCAGACCAAGCTGGTGCAGGCGGGCGTCGCGCCGCCGCGGACCTCGGTCTTCTCCGGCCCGGACTTCACCGCGTGGGTCAACGAACTGCCGCTGCGCCGCGCCTGGGCCGACGCGCTGATCGAAATCGGGCGCACCGGGACCGGCGTCTATCAGATCCCGACCGACCGCATCCCCGAAGCGCGTGACATCACCGGCAACGCCATCCAGCAGATGGTCCTGGGACGCGGCACACCCCACGACATCGCCTGCGCGGCGGATACCGAGGCCGCAAAACTGCAATAGCCGGAAGGAAGGGGCCGGCCCGCGCGGCCGGCCCATCGCTCATGCGCCGTCGCCGTCCCACCTCCTCATACCGCTGGATGGTCCTGCCCGCCGTGCTGTTCGCGGCGGCCATGATCGTGATCCCGTTCGGCTGGGCGATCCTGCTGTCCCTGCAGGAGACGATGATCGGCAGCGAGTCGCGCTTCGTCTGGTTCGGCAACTATGCGCGGCTGCTCGCAGACCCCGAGTTCTGGGAAGGGCTGCGGCTGACGCTGGTGCTCTACGTCGTCTCGCTCGTGCTCCAGCTTGTCCTCGGCACATGGCTCGGCCTTCTGCTGGCCCGGACCCGGGCCGCGCGCGGGCTGGTGCGCACCGTGCTCGTCTCCCCCTTCATGCTGCCGCCCGTGGTGATCGGCATGATGGCGATCGTCATCCTCGATCCCGGGCTCGGCGTGGCGAACTGGCTTCTCCAGGAAGCCGGGCTGCAGCCCCACCTGTTCCTCGCGGACACCGAAACCGTGATCTGGACCCTTGCCATGATCGACACCTGGCAGTGGACGCCCTTCGTCGCGCTGATCGTGTTCGGCGGCTACCTCTCCCTGCCGCGGGACGTGTTCGAGGCGGCGGAGATCGACGGCGCCGGCAGCCGGCAGCGCTTCCTGCGCATCACCCTGCCCCTGCTCGGCCCCACGCTGGTCACCGCGGCGGTGCTGCGCAGCGTGGATCTGCTGCGCTTCTTCGATGTCATCTACATCACCACCCAGGGCGGACCGGGCGGGGCCAGCACCACGCTCAACATCCTCGCCTATCGCCGCGGGTTCGAGTTCTTCGAGTTCGGCTACGCATCGGCCTTGATGATCACATTGTCGGCCATGGTGTTCGGCAGCGTGCTGGTCTTCGCGCGCCTGCGGCGGGCCGTCGCATGGTAAGGGGGAACATCCGCCGCGCCGGCGTCCGCATCTTCGATGGCCTGCAGCTCGGTCTCGTCATCGTGATCCTGCTGGCGCCCATCGCCTGGATGATCGCTTCCGCCTTCAAGCAGCGCACCGAGGTCGCGGCCTATCCGCCGCACTTCCTGTTCACGCCCACGCTCGACAATTTCGTCGAACTGTTCGTCCGCACCGACTTCTTCGCCAACACGCTGAACAGCCTGATCGTGGCCGGCGGTTCGACGGTGCTCGGCCTCGTGCTCGCCGTTCCGGCCGCCTTCGCCATGTCCTGGCACCGCATGACCTGGCCCGCGACCGCGACGCTGTTCGCACGCATGGCGCCCGGCACACTGTTCCTGCTGCCCTGGCTCGTGATGTTCACGACGCTCGGCCTGGTCGGCAGCCATCTGGTGCTGATCCTGACCCATGCGGTGATCACGCTCCCGGTCGCGATCTGGGTCCTGCTGCCCTATTTCGACGGGCTGCCGCGCGAGGTGATCGAGAGCGCCGAGATCGACGGCTGCCGCCAGCACCAGACGCTGCTGCGCATCGCCCTGCCCATGGTGATGCCGGGCGTGGTGGTCGCGGCGATCCTCTGCTTCGTCTTCTCCTGGAACTACTTCCTGTTCGCGCTGGTCCTGTCCGGCTTCGACAGCAAGACCGCGATCGTCGCGAGCTTCAACTTCATCGGCGAGGGCGTGACCAACTGGGGCGCGCTGATGGCGGCGGCGACCGTCATCGCGCTGCCGCCGCTGGTGCTGACCCTGCTGATCCAGCGTCACCTCGTCGGCGGGCTTTCCGCAGGAGCAGTCAAGGGATGAGAGCCGCACGCTTCCTCGGCGAAGGCCGCATCACGGTCGATGAGATCGCCACCCCCGTACCGGGCACGGATGAGGTCCTGCTCCGTGTCACGGGCTGCGCGCTGTGCGGCAGCGACCTGCGGCCGCTGCGCCGCGGCTGGCCGGTCACGCCGGGCCACGAGGTGACGGGCCGTGTGGACCAGCCCGGCCATGCGTGGCACGGGCGCCGCGCGGTGATCTACATCCCCGTCTACTGCAACGCCTGTCCGGAATGCGCGGCCGGCTGGACCCATCTGTGCCGCAACTCGCGGGAACTGATGGGCTGGCAGCGTCCGGGCGGCTATGCCGAGGCGATGGTGGTGCCGGAACGCTGCCTGCTGCCGGTGCCCGACGACATCCCCGACACGCTCGCCCCGCTGCTGCTCGACACGATCGGCACGGCCGCGCACGGCGTCCGCCTTGCCCAGCGCATCGTATCGGGCGGATCGGCGCTGGTGCTGGGGGCCGGGCCGATCGGGCTCGGGGCCATCCTGGTCCTGCGCGGCATGGGGTTCGATCCGATCTCGGTCGTGGAGCCGGGCGCCTATCGCGCGGGCGTGGCCGCCAGCTTCGGCGCCAGGGTGCTGACGCCGGAAGAAGCCGCATCCGGCCGCTTCGACCTCGTGATCGAAGCCAGCGGCAAGGACGCGGCCCGGCAGGTCGCGCTTGAGGCCGTGGGACCGATGCGCGCGATGGTCCAGCTTGGCGAAGCGGATGCCTGGCAGGTGACGGAAACGCGGACGATCCGGCTGAAGGATTTCTTCATGATCCGGTCCTTCTACTTCCCGCGCGGCGATCACGAGGCGAACATCGAACTGCTGCGCGCCAGCCGCGACGACTACGCGCGGCTGGTCGATGCGACCGCGGGGCTCGACGGGCTCGAGACATTGTTCGCGGAATTCGCCCGCGGCCAGCGGCTGAAACCCGCCCTGGTGCCGTGACCGCGCGCGTCGTCTGTGCCGGGATCGCGGTGCTGGACCGCGTCTATGAAATGGGGGCGATGCCCGCCGCCCCCGGCAAATACATCGCGCACGACTTCCGCGAGACCGGCGGCGGCATGGCCGCGACCGCCGCGGTCGCCATCGCGGCCCTCGGCGGCACGGCGGCCTGGTGCGGCCGGCTCGGCGCGGACCCCGCCGGGCGCACGCTGCTGGATGCCTTCGCACGGCACGGGGTGGACACCAGCCATGTCACCGTCGCGCCGGACGGACACACGCCGACAAGCGCGGTGATCGTGGAGCCGGAAGGCGAGCGCATGCTCGCCTGCTTCACCGGCGCGGGCCTGCCGGAGGACGCGGCGATCGACCCCGGCCTGCTCGCGGGTGCGGGGTCGGTGCTCGGCGATCCGCGCTGGCTCTCCGGCTCGGAACGGCTGTTCATGCTCGCCGCCGAACGCGGCCTGAAGCGCGTGCTCGACGCGGATGCGAACGCCACCGGGATACTCCGGCGCCTGGCGCCGCTGGCCGATCATGTCGTGTTCTCGCAACGCGGCCTCGCCGAATTCGCCGGAACGGACGATGCCGAGGCGGGGCTTGCGCGGGTCGCTCCCGACCTGCCCGGCATCACCGCCGTCACGCTCGGCCCCGCCGGCAGCCTGTGGTGGGAGCAGGGCAGGATCACGCATGTCCCCGCGCCCCGCGTCGTCGCCCGCGACACCACCGGCTGCGGCGACGTGTTCCACGGCGCCTATGCGCTGGCGCTGGCCGAAGGGGCGGCGGTGCCGGATGCCGCGCGCTTCGCCACCGCCGCCGCGGCGATCAAGGCCGCACGCGGCGATGGCTGGGACGGAATGCCCGACCGCACCGCGGTCATGGACCTGCTTTCGGAGGCTTGGACAGCATGAAAATCTCACCGGGCAAGCTGTGGGGAATGCGCCGGCTCGCGGATGCGGCCGGACGATGGAAGATGGTCGCGCTCGACCAGCGCACGCCGCTGTTCGGGCCGATCGCAGAACGGCGCGGCGTGGCCGAAGCGCCGTTCGAGGACGTGGCGAAAGTGAAGCAGTTGCTCGCGCGCCATCTGGCCGACCAGGCCTCGGCCCTGCTGATCGACCCGCTCTATGCCTATGCGCGCGCGGTGCCGGAGATCCCGGCGCAGAAGGGACTGATCCTCTCCTACGAGCACTCGGCCTTCGAGGCCACGCCGAAGGGCCGCAAATCCGGCCCGATCCCGGACTGGTCGGTGCGGCAGATAAGGCGCGTGGGCGCCGATGCGGTGAAGGTGCTGGTCTGGTACCGCGCCGACGCGGACCCCGAGATCCGCACCCACCAGGAGGCGTTCGTGCGCGCGGCGGGGGAGGCCTGTGCGCGTGAGGACATCACCTGTCTGCTGGAAGTGCTGGTCTATCCGCTGCCGGGCGAGGATCCAAAGGCGTTCGAGGCGCAGCGGACCGAGCTGGTGCTGGACAGCATCCGCCCCTTCACCGCGCCCGAATACGGCGTGGACATCTTCAAGCTGGAGCCGCCGGGCGCGATCCACGACGTACCCGATCCGGACGGGCCGCAGGCGGCCGCGTTGCAGGCCGCCTACGACAGGATGGCGGCGATGCTGCCGCGCCCCTGGGTGATGCTGTCGGCCGGCGCAGGGGTGGAGGATTTCGCGCGCAGCCTGCGCTACGCTTATCGCGCCGGGGCGGCGGGCTATCTGGCCGGCCGGGCCATCTGGGCGGGCGCATTCAGCCACTTCCCGGACTATGCCGCGATCGAACGCGCGCTTTCGACCGAGAGCCGCCGCAACCTGGAGGAACTGAACCGGCTGACCGACGCGCAGGCCGCGGCGTGGCATGCGCACAAGGGCTTCGGCGGCTCGGTCGAGGCGGACGTGCAGGAAGGCCGCTTCCCGCAGGGATACGCAACCGCGGCGTAGGCAAGCCCCCTCACCCTGGCCCTCTCCCGCCGCGCGGGAGAAGGGGGGGTGTGGAGAGGGAGCGCCCAAACTCCCTCTCCCGCAAGCGATCCGGGGCCGGGTTCAGCCCACCCGTTTCACGTTCAGCGGCAGCGTCATGCCACGCAGCACACCGGTCAGTGTCTTTCGGTAGGCCGTGGACATGAAGTACTGGCCCATCGGGACATAGGGGACGTCCTGCAGCGCCTGGGCCTGGAGCTTGCGCGCGATCGCCTTCTGCGAAGCAAGGTCGGGCGCGTCGAACCACTGCGCGCGCAGGTCTTCGATCTCCTCCGACTTGGGCCACCCGAACCAGGCCTTGTCCCCCGCGCCGCGCAGCAGCAGGTGCCCGGCCGGCGTCGAGAAATCCATGCCGGCGAACAGCGCCACGATGCTGTTCCAGCCCCCCCGGTCCGGCGGGTTCTTGTTGGCGCGGCGCTGCAGCGCCGTGCCCCAGTCGCAGGTGAAGCTTTCGGCGGCGAGGCCGATCTTCTGCATCACGTCCACGCCCACCGCGGACAGGCCGTTGTTGTTCGGGAACTCGGTGGGATGGATCATCAGCGCCTTCATCCCCGCACCGCCCGCGGCTTCCATCGCCTTCTTCGCGGCGGCGATGTCGCGCGGCTCGGCCAGCGCGGCCATGCCCTCGTCATTCGCCATGGGCGAGTTGACCGGGAAATAGCCGACGCCGTCGCGCCACAGGCTGTGGTCCTCGCCCATGATCGCCTGCATCGCGTCCGACTGGCTGACGGCGGCCAGCAGCGCGCGGCGCCGCGCCGGATCGTCGAAGGGCGGATGCAGGTGGTTGACCACGAGGTTGGCAAGCGTCCCGCCCTTGTCCACCACATCGACCACAATGTCCGGATCGCGGGAAATCAGCGGCCGCAGGTCGGGCGCGACCTGTTCCCACCAGTCCATCTCGCCCCGCTGCAACGCGGCCGCGGCGGTGGAGGCATCGGCGATCCAGTGCCACTCCATCCGCTCGAAATTCGCGACCTTCGGGCCGGAGATCAGGCTGGTCGTGCCCTGGCGCGGCACATAGCGGTCAAACTTCCGGTAGACGGCGAGGCTGCCGGCCCGGCGCTCCTCCGCCACGAAGCGGTAGGGGCCGGAACCGATCACGTCGCCGGTGAAGGCAGTGGCGGGATCCTGCACCGCGATCCGTTCCGGATAGACGAAGGTCGGGTAGGACGATGCCTTGGCCAGCGCGTCCAGCATCAGCGGGAAGGGCCGCTTCAGCCGGATCACGAAGCGGCGATCGTCCAGGGCCGCGATCTCGTCGGCGCGGGCGGCCAGCATCTGGCCCATCGCGTCGCGCAGCGCCCAGCGCTTCACCGAGGCGGCGGCGTCCTTGGCGAGCACCTTCTCCCCGTCATGGAACACCGGGCCTTCGCGCAGGGTGAAGATCCATCTCTTGCCGTCGTCCTCGACGACGTGGCCTTCCACGAGCTGCGGGTGCGGGACGAAATTCTCGTCGATGCCATACAGCGTGTCCCACACCATGTGCCCATGGTTGCGGGTGATGTAGGCGGTCGTGTTCAGCGGATCGAGGATCGGCAGATCCGACTGCGGCATCAGCTTGAGCGTCGTCGCGGACGGGCTCTGGGCGAGCGCCGGCCGTGCGAGCGTGGCGGCCGCGCCGGCGGCCAACAGCGTGCGTCGCTTCATGTCATGGTCCCCCGGGATCAATCAGGTGGTTCAGGGTGCGTTTGCCCCGGTCCGGGCGCAATGGAAAGCGTCGTGAAGCCGGATGCCGGCCGACAGGATCAGGGGGCCGTCCCGTCCCGCAGCAGGGCGCGCAGCGCATCCAGCGGCACGGGCGCGCCGTCGCGCATCACGTGCCAGAAGGTCCAGCCGTTGCAGGACGGCGCATTGGTCAGCGCCGCGCCGACCTGGTGGATGGACCCGCGATGGCCGCCGCCGCTGATCGTGCCGTCCGCGGCCACCACCGCGCTGACCCGCTGGCTGCGGTCGAACAGCTTGGCGCCGGGCGCGATCAGACCGCGTTCGACCAGGGCCCCGAAGGCGATGCGCGGCTGCTCGCGCTTGGCCGGTGTGGTGGCAACACCTTCGGGCGGGGCCGGGCGCACCTGGCGCAGCCGGGCCAGCGCGGCCTCGGCATAGGCCGGATGGCGCTCGATGCCGATCCAGTGCCGGTGCAGCCGCTTGGCCACCACCCCGGTCGTGCCGGTGCCGAAGAACGGGTCGAGAACGATGTCCCCCGGTCCGGTGCTCGCCAGCATCACCCGGTGCAGCAGCGATTCCGGCTTCTGCGTGGGATGCAGCTTCAGCCCGTGTGCGTTGCGCAGCCGCTCCGCCCCCGTACACAGCGGCAGCCACCAGTCGCTGCGCATCTGCACGTCGTCGTTCAGCGCCTTCATGGCCGCGTAGTTGAACTTGTAGCGGCTGTCGCGCTGGCGGGCTGCCCAGATCAGCGTCTCATGCGCGTTGGTGAAGCGCCGGCCGCGGAAGTTCGGCATCGGGTTGGCCTTGCGCCAGACCACATCGTTGAGGATCCAGAACCCCAGGTCCTGGAGGATCGCGCCGATGCGGAAAATGTTGTGGTAGGCGCCGATCACCCACAGCGTGCCGTCCTTGCGCAGCAACCGCTTGCATTCGATCAGCCATTCGCGGGTGAAGGCGTCATAGGTCTGGAAATCCGCGAAACGGTCCCAATCCTCATCCACCCCGTCCACGAGGCTGTCGTCCGGCCGCCGCAGTTCGCCCCGCAACTGCAGGTTGTATGGCGGGTCCGCGAAGATGCAGTGCACCGAGGCGGGCGGCAGCATCCGCATCATGGTGACGCAGTCACCAAGCAGAAGCTGGTCGAGCGGCAATTCGCGGATGAGTTCCAAAGGCGGGCCGAAACAGAGTGTCGCGGAAAGTGACGGTCCGGCCGTCGCCGCGTCAATCGAGCACGAGCGCCAATTGCCGGACCGTGCCAAATCCCGCCCGATGATGCCGGGTCGGCCCCAGCGCGTGCAACGCTTTCCGGTGTGCTGCGGTGCCGTAGCCGGCATTCCCCTCCCAGCCGTAGCCGGGATAGCGCGCCGCGAGCCGCGCCATGGCCCGGTCGCGCACCACCTTGGCCATGATCGAGGCGGCGGCGATCGACAGGCTCACCCCGTCCCCACCGACCACGCAGCGGACCGGGCAGCCGAGCGGCGGGGGCTGGTTGCCATCGACCAGGGCGAGATCGGGCGGCGACGGCAGCCGTGCGACCGCGCGCGTCATCGCCAGCAGGGAGGCCTGGAGGATGTTCAGCCGCGCGATCTCCTCCACCGAGGCGGCGGCGACGGCAAATTCCACGTCCGGGAAGGCGGTGAGCGCGGCGAAGGCGGCCTCGCGCTGCGCCACGCTCAGCTTCTTGCTGTCATCCAGCAGCCGGGCGAGCCGGGGCGGCACGCCCCTGGGGAACACCACGGCCGCCGCCACCACCGGCCCGGCGAGCGGACCGCGCCCGACTTCGTCCACGCCCGCGACGCGGCCGCCTTCCCTGCGTTCGATCATCCAATCCGGCACGGGCGCATGGGTAGCACCCACGCGGAGTCACGTCAGGCGGTGGTTCACACACCCACCCCCCACCCCTCTCCCGCGAACGAGAGAGGGACAGGGTGAGGGTCAGGCCGCCGGTGCGGCCAGCTTCGCGACTTCCTTCTCCATCTCCGCCACCAGCGCCTGCGGCACGGCGAGACGGGTCGCGAGCTGGGCGAGGAAGTTGCGTTCGGCCGGCTGGTCGGGATCGATGGCAAGGCGCGCGGCAAGCCAGAGCTGCGAGGCCTGCTCCGGCGTGCGCGCGCCGGCCGCGATCGCGTCCGGGTCCGGCGGATTGTTCATCAGGTCGAAGATGAACGCCTTGGCCTCGGCATCGAGATGCAGTTCCTCGACCTTGCCCGCGATGCGCTTGCTCTCGGCCGCGTCGATATGCCCGTCGGCCGCCGCGGCGCCGACCATGGCGCGGATCAGCGCGAGTTCGAAGGGCTGGTCGGCCGCGCCGGCCGGCGCCGGGACGGAGACGGGCGCGGCCTGCTGGGACTGCCAGTTCCGGTACGCCCGCAGCGCGAGCGCGCCGAGCGCGGCCGCGCTGCCGACCCCCACCGCCCGCTTGCTGCCGAGCAGCAGCGCGAGCAGGCCGCCCGCCGCGGCACCGCCGACAAGCGCGCCGCCCGGGCTCAGATTGTCGATCTTCGCCCGCGCCTGCCCCAGCATGTCGGTGGCCGTCGCGCTGGCGCCGGCACCGAGGAAACTGTCGAGAATCTGCTTTGGATCCATCTTCTTCACCTTGTCCTGAAGCGTGGCCGGTTCAAGCGCGGTATCATGACGTTTGCCGGCGCACGAAACGCCCGTCGCCCGGCTTGGCCAGGACCGTGGCCCCGTCCCAGACCTGCCGCCCGCGCAGATAGGTCGCGGTCACGCGCGCCCGCATGCGGCGCCCGTGATAGGGGGACCAGCGCAATTCCGGCCGGTCCTGGATCGCCGCCTCGTCGAAGGTGAAGTCGCCGGGTTCCAGCACCACGGCGTCCGCATCCGATCCCACGCGCAGCTCGCCCTTCCGCGGATGCAGCCCGTGCAGCATCGCCGGGCGCTGCGCGCAGTAGGTGGCCATCAGCGTCGGCGGCAGACCGCGTTCGGCCAGCAGCGTGAACATCAGCGGCGCGAAGCTCTGCAGCCCGGTGAGCCCCGCGCCGTTCTTGAAGATATCCGGGTCGCCCTTGCGGTCCAGCGGCCACGGCGCGTGGTCGGTGGAGACATAGGCGACGCCGCCCGCGACCAGCCGCTCCCACATCCGTTCGACCTCGGCCGCCGCGCGGAAAGGCGGGTTGCACTTCCCGCGCCCGCCCAGGCGGACGATGTCGTCCTCGGTCATGCAGAGGTACTGGATGCACGCCTCCCCCGTGGCCTGCGCGCCCTGGGCGCGGAAGGCGGCGGCGATGTCGAAACCGCGGGCCAGCGAGGAATGCGCGATGTGCACGTGCGCGCCGGTGGCCAGCCCGATCTCGAAGATCTCCTGATCCGCCATCGTCTCCGAGATCGGCGGCCGCGTGCGACAATGCCAGATCGGATCGGTGTGCCCCGCCTTCCGCGCCGCCGCGGTCAGGCGTTCAACCAGTTCCTGATCCTCATTGTGCACCGCGACGGGCAGGCCGGTCCTGGCGATCTCGCGGAACGCCTCGATCATGGTCGGATGGTCGATGCGCGGGAAGCGCACCGCATCGTATTCGTAGGTCGAAACCTTGAAGGCGGAGATGCCGGCCGTCGCCAGCCCCGCGATCTCCCCCACGCCTCCGGTTTTCTTGATCGTGCCGTACAGCGCCATGTCCACGTGCGCCGAGGCCTCGACGCGGGCGATCTTCTCGGCCAGCACGGAAACCGAGGTCACCGGCACGGGCGTGTCATAGGGCATGTCGACGCAGGTGGTGACACCGCCCGCCGCCGCCGAGCGCGTCGCACCCCCGATACCGTCCCAGCCGAGCGCGGAAGATGTGTGCATGTGGCCATCGACCAGGCCGGGCAACACCATCTGCCCGCGATGATCGTGCATGGTCCCGGCCGGTGGCGGTTCCCCCTGTCCCATCGCGGCAATGGTCTCACCGCGGATGGCGAGATAGCCATCCGCCATCACCCGATCGGTCAGGACAAGGTCACCAAGGATGACGCAATCGAACGGTTGCGACACTTATATATATGTCCCGCATGCGGTGCCTTGCCGGTATGGCGGCGCCCTTCTACGAAGGCAGAGACGCTAGCCGCGCCTGTTCCACCCGCCAAGGCGCGTGCCACCCGGAGGAATCGGATGCAGCTTCATGACGTGAAGGTCTTCCCGTCCAAGGCCAAGCTCGCGCGCGAGGATCAGCTGGCCTGGAAGATCGCCGCCGTCGCCGCCGACAAGGTGCCGGTGGAGAAGGACGTCGCGGAGATGATCGTCAACCGCATCATCGACAATGCCGCCGTCGCACTTGCCGCGATCAACCGCCGCCCCGTCGTCTCCGCGCGCGGCATGGCGCTGGGCCATCCGCGCAAGGGGGGCGCCACGGTGTTCGGCGTGCCCGCGGGCAAGACCTTCTCCCCCGAATGGGCGGCCTGGGCGAACGGGACCGCAGTGCGCGAACTCGATATGCACGACACGTTCCTCGCCGCCGAATACTCGCATCCGGGCGACAACATTCCGCCGATCCTCGCGGTGGCGCAGGCGATGGGCAAATCGGGGCGTGACCTGATCCGCGGCCTCGCCACCGGCTACGAGATCCAGATCGACCTCGTGCGCGCGATCAGCCTGCACGAACACAAGGTGGACCACATCGCCCATCTCTGCCCGTCCGCCGCCGCGGGCATCGGCACGCTGCTCGGCCTCAAGCAGGAAGTGATCTTCCAGGCGGTGCAGCAGGCGCTGCACACCTCCGTCACCTTCCGCCAGTCACGCAAGGGCGAGATCAGTTCGTGGAAGGCCTACGCCCCCGCCCATGCCGGCAAGCTCGCCATCGAGGCGGTGGACCGCTGCATGCGCGGCGAGGGTGCGCCGAGCCCGATCTACGAGGGTGAGGATTCGGTCCTCGCCTGGGTGCTGTCGGGTCGCACGCTCGCAGACACGAAGGGCCGTGCCGCCATGTACGAGGAAGTGCTGTACCGGGTTCCGCTGCCCGCGCCGGGCGAGGCCAAGCGCGGCATCATGGACAGCTACACCAAGGAGCATTCGGCCGAGTACCAGTCCCAGGCGCTGATCGACCTCGCCTTCCGCATGCGCGAGAAAGTGTCGGACTGGGACGATGTGGAACGGATCGTGCTGCACACCTCCCACCACACCCATTACGTGATCGGCACCGGCGCCAACGACCCGCAGAAGATGGACCCGAAGGCCAGCCGGGAGACGCTGGACCATTCCATCATGTACATCCTGGCGGTCGCGCTGCAGGACGGGCGCTGGCACCACGTGGACAGCTACACCCCCCGCCGTGCTTCGCGGGCGGACACGGTGCGGCTGTGGCACAAGATCGAGACGCGCGAGGATCCGGAATGGACCGCGCGCTACCACGCCAAGGACCCGAACGAGCTGGCGTTCGGCGGCCGCGTCGAAATTTTCCTGAAGGATGGCTCGAAGATCGAAGACGAGCTGGCGGTGGCCAATGCCCACCCGCTGGGAGCCAAGCCCTTCGGCCGGGCCGACTACATCCGCAAGTTCGAGACGCTGACCGAAGGCGTGATCTCCACCCGCGAGTCCAACCGCTTCCTGGATGCGGTGCAGTCCCTGCCCAGGCTGAAGGCGGGCGAACTGGGGGCGCTGAACGTCGCGCTGCCGGCCGGCGGGCTGAAGGACAGCAAGCCCGGCATCTTCTGACGCATGGTGGGCATCGCCATCCGCCCCGCGACGGCAGAGGACGCAGCCGCGATCGCGCACCTGCTGCGCGTCTCGCGGCACGCGGCGATGCCCTGGCTGCCCGACCTGCACACGCCGGAGGAGGACCTCGCCTTCGTCACCGGCTACGTGCTGCCCAGGTCGGAAGTCTGGGTCGCGCAGGAGGCGGACGCGGTGGTGGGCTTCATCGCCCGCCGCGATGACTGGATCGATCATCTCTACCTCGCGCCCGACCGGCGGGGCCTCGGCATCGGCGGACTGCTGCTGCGCCATGCCATGGACGGGCGCGACGCGCTGATGCTGTGGGCGTTCCAGCGCAACGCCCCCGCCCGCCGCTTCTATGAACGCCACGGGTTCCGCGCCGTCGAATTCACCGACGGCGAGGGCAATGACGAGAAGGAGCCGGATGTCCGCTACGCATGGCGGCGTCCGGCGTGAACACGGGAGATCGCCACATGAGTGAGACTGAAGCCAAGATCTACAAGGGCCTGGTGGGTGTCCTGGCGGACACGAGCTCGATTTCCAAGGTGATGCCGGAGAGCAATTCGCTCACCTACCGGGGCTATCCGGTGCAGGACCTGGCGGAGAACTGCTGCTTCGAGGAGGTGGTCTACCTGCTGTGGAACGGCGAACTGCCGACACGGCGGGAGCTGAACGCCTTCCGCAAGGCCGAGGCGGCGGAGCGCAAGATCAGCGCCAAGCTCAAGCGGGTGATCGCGGAATTCCCGCGCAAGTCGCACCCGATGGACACGACCCGCACCGCCGTGTCCTTCATGGCGCTGGAGGATCCGGAGACGGCGGACGTGTCGGAACAGGCGCAGCGGCGCAAGGCGCTGCGCATCCTGGCCAAGACACCGACCGCGATCGCCGCCGATTACCGCCAGCGCCACGGCAAGGGGCCGGTCACACCGGATCCGAAGCTCAGCTTCGCGGAGAACTTCTTCAAGATGTGCTTCGGCAAGGTGCCGGCGAAGGAGGTGGTGAAGGCCTTCGACGTCTCCCTGATCCTGTACGCGGAGCATGGGTTCAACGCCTCCACCTTCACCGCCCGCACCGTCGCCTCCTCCCAGGCGGACATCCATGCCGCGGTCGTCGCCGGCATCTCCTCGCTCAAAGGCCCGCTGCACGGTGGCGCGAACGAGGCGGTGATGCACATGCTGAAGGAGATCGGCACGCCCGCCCGCGCCAAGGGCTGGATCGCCGACAAGCTGGACCATCGCGCGCTGGTCATGGGCTTCGGCCATCGCGTCTATCGCACCGGCGATTCCCGCGTGCCCACGATGACCAAATATGCCGAGAAAATGGCAGACGTGGTGGGCGACCGGAAGTGGATGGAGATCAGCCGCATCCTCGCGGACGAGATGCTGGCCGCGAAGAACATCCACCCCAACCTCGATTTCCCGGCCGGCCCCGCCTACTACCTGATGGGCTTCGACATCCCGATGTTCACCCCGATCTTCGTCGCCTCGCGCATCAGCGGCTGGGCCGCGCATGTGTTCGAACAGCTCAGCGACAACCGGCTGATCCGTCCGCTGTCGCTCTACAACGGTGTCGAGGAGCGTTCGGTTCCGCCTATCGCGTCGCGCTGACGCACGTAAAAGCGACTCCACGAAGCGCCGCGCGACGATGCTTGCGCGGCGCTTCTGATTCCGATTCTGTGGTGCGCACGACACATGCACGCATGCGCACGCAAAAAAACGCACCATCGCATGCTGATCATGATTGCTTTTTGTTGACAGGCGCGAACGTGCTGCGAATAGCGTTCGATGTGCATGCATCAACGCGATTCGAGTCGCACGGTGTCAACGCGCAGCGCGCCGCGTATCGCATTGCTGCTTGCAAGAGGGATGAGGAGTCCATGGGCCGCAGGCTCGGTGGCATCACGCGCAGCGCTTCGCGCTTGACGCCGGAGCGACGGAGCGAAGGACGGAGAGGAGGGCGCGGCCACCGCGCCGCGACACTCGCTGCTTCCGCCGTGACTGTGGCCAACATGCATGCGGCACGACCTGGGTGCGGCATGGGGCGCGTGCGTACGCCGGCTTGCACGCGGCCAGCACCTCCTCCCGCCATCACCGTCCGCGGAACGGCTCGGTCAGCCACACGCGGACCATGCGCGGACCCGGCCGCAAGGACGGCCGGCGTTCCGCAACCCGAGCAAGGGAGCTCGCCCACGTGAGCAACGAGGAGACCACGACGGAAGGCCTGCGGGCCCAGCCGATGGCCATGAAGTCGGCCAAGAAGTCGGCCAAGAAGGGTGCCAAGAAAGCCGCGAAGAAGGGCGCCAAGAAGGCCGCGAAGAAAGTCGCGCGCAAGGGTGCCAAGAAGGCCGCCAAGAAGGTTGCCCGCAAGGGCGCCAAGAAGGCCGCCAAGAAGGTCGCGCGCAAGGGCGCCAAGAAGGCCGCCAAGAAGGTTGCCCGCAAGGGCGCCAAGAAGGCTGCCAAGAAGGTCGCGCGCAAGGGCGCCAAGAAGGCCGCCAAGAAGGTTGCCCGCAAGGGCGCCAAGAAGGCTGCCAAGAGGGGCGCCAAGAAGGCGACTGTCCGGCGCGCCCGGAAGGTCGCCCCAGCTCCGGCGCCTGCCCCGACGACGATGCCCGGCGACGAGTCTACCTCCTGAGGCTTTACCGTCAGGTACCGTGCAGACCAGGAAGGGCGCCCAAGCGGCGCCCTTTCTCATTCATTCATGCGGGCCCGGGCGTCATCCGGCCAGGAAGCCGCGGATCGCGGCGATGCTGCCGGCATCGTTCAGCATGGGCGCATGCCCCGCGTCGGGGACGACATGGGTGGACGCACCGCTCGCGGCCATCCGGGCGAAGGTCTCCGGCAGCAGCAGGTCGCTCTGCGCCCCGCGGATCACCAGACGCGGGCAGGTGATCCGCGGCCAGACCGGCCACAGATCCACATCCTGCAGCGGCCCCGCCTTCACCATCTCGGCGATCGCCGGGTCATAGTGGAAGGTCAGCTTGCCGTCCGGGCGCGTGCGGCAGGAATGCTCGGCCATCGACCGCCATTCCGCGTCCGACAGCGTGCCGAACGGGGCGTGGACCTTGCGCAGATGCGCCTCCAGCGCGGCGAGGTCATCGAAGGCGGGCTGCCAGCCGATATAGTCGCGGATGCGCGCCAGCGCCGCCGCCGGGATCAGCGGGCCGACATCGTTGATCACCATGCGCCGGATGGGCGCGTTCGGCGCGGCACCGGCCAGCATGCCGCAGATGCCGCCGAGGCTGGTGCCGATCCAGTCCACCTCCCGGCCGATCGCGGCCAGCAGATGCGCAAGTGCGGCCACATAGACCGGATAGACGTAGAGTTCGCCGCGCGGCAGCCACTCCGAATGGCCGCGCCCGGGCAGGTCGGGGGCCAGCACGCGATACCCGTCGGCGGCCAGCGCCGCCGCGATCACGTCGAAATCCCGCCCCTGCCGCGTGAGCCCGTGCACGCAGAGCACCGGCGCGCCGTCCGCAGGCCCCCATTCCCACCACGACAGACGGCGGAACGCGCCATCCACCAGCCATGGCAGCTCGTGCCGGGCCGGTGTCACCCCGCCACGCCCTTGGCGCGGAGTGCGGCGATCTCCGCCGCGTCCAGACCGAGCAGCCCGCCCAGAACCTCCTCGGTATGCTGGCCCAGCGTGGGCGGCGGCAGGCGGTAGTCGGGCGGGGTCGCGGACAGTTTCACCGGATTGGCGACCACCTTCACCGGCGTGCCCGAACCGTGCGTCATCTCCACCACCATGCCGCGCGCCTGCACATGCGGATCGGCGAACACGTCCTTCAGCGAATTGATCGGGCCGCAGCCGATCTTCTGCGCCTCCAGCTTCTCCACCCATTCGGCGGTGGTGCGGGAGGTCATGGTGGGGATCAGCGCGTCGGTGACGGCCTGCCGGTTCTCCACCCGCTTGGCATTGGTGGCAAAGCGCGGGTCGGCGAGCAGGTCCTCCCGTCCGAACGCCTTGCAGAAGCGTTCGAACGTCGCGTCGTTGCCGACGGCGAGGATGATGTGCCCGTCCTTGGTCGGGAATTCCTGATAGGGCGCGATGTTCGGATGCTGGTTGCCGAGCCGCGGCGGGTTCTCCCCGGTCGCGAGGTAGTTCATCGCCTGGTTGGCGAGCCAGGCGACGGAGGTGTCGAGCATGCCGATATCGATCTGCTGCCCCTGCCCCGTCGCTTCCTTGTGCCGCAGCGCAGCAAGCACGCCGATGCAGCCGTACAGCCCCGCGAACAGGTCCGCGACCGGCACGCCCACCTTCTGCGGCGACCGGCCGGGTTCGCCGGTCAGCGACATCACGCCGCCCATGGCCTGGATCAGCGCGTCGTAGCCCGGGCGCGGCGCATAGGGGCCGGTCTGCCCGAACCCGGTGATCGAGCAGTAGATCAGCCCGGGGAAATCCTTCGCGAGCGAGGCATAGTCGAGCCCGTACTTCGCCAGCCCGCCCGCCTTGAAGTTTTCGAGAAGGATATCGCAGGAGGCGAGCAGCTTGCGCACCACCGCCTGGCCTTCCGCCGAGGCGATGTCGAGCGCCACGCTGCGCTTGTTGCGGTTCACGCCGATGAAATAGGCGCTTTCCGTGGTCCCGGGCATGACCGGGGGCGCGAAACCGCGCGTATCGTCGCCCGAGCCGGGTTTCTCGATCTTGATCACGTCCGCGCCCAGGTCGCCCAGCATCTGCGCGCAGGTCGGCCCCGCGAGTACACGCGTAAGATCAAGAACACGAAGGCCCGCGAGCGGACCGGAAGGGTTTGCCATGCCGACACCAAGCTCCTGTCTTGCCTGGGAACGCCTGCGCACGGCGCGCCCGGACCGTGTTCCGAGTGGCCCGAAATGCCGATAGCGTCAATCGTGGCACTGGATGTGCGGACGCGATCCGGTCGCTGCGGTAGAGTGCGCCGCCCGGCCGCCCGCCGCCCCGAAATTCCAAGGAGATTCGCGTGCAATTCCCTGCCCCGGCCCGCACCAAGCTGCTGGGTGTCGAGACAGCGCGCGGCATCGCGGCGTGCCTGGTCGTCTTTTATCACGCGGCACGGCATGTGGCTCTCGCGACAGGCGAGAAGCCCTTCGGATCGCTGACCCAGTTCGGCCACGCGGGAGTCGATTTCTTCTTCGTTCTCAGCGGCTTCATCATCATGCACGCGCACTGGACCGATCTGGGCCGGCCGCAACGCGCGGGCCACTACGTGCAGCGGCGCTTCACGCGCGTCTTTCCCGTGTACTGGGCGGTGCTGGCCGTCACCCTGGCGGTCGGCCTGGTCTCGCGCGGTGTATTCCCGGCAGCCAGTGAACTCCTGCGCGACATCTTCCTGTTGCCCTATGGCACACCCGCGGTCGGCGTCGCCTGGACCCTGCAGTATGAGATGATCTTCTACACCGCGTTCCTCCTTCTCATCCTGCATCGCGGCGCGGGCCGTCTGCTCTTCGCCGGCTGGATCGTCCTTATCCTGGCAGCCTTCATCATGCCGCAGGCCGTCGCCGACACGCCGTTGCAGATGCCGTCCGGCACCTATTGCGTGCAATTCTTCATGGGCATGCTGGCCGCTGTGGCACTGAGGCACGCCAGGTTCCCGGCACCCGGACTGTTATTCGCAGCCGGGGGCGCAGGCTTCCTCGCCATCGGCATCATGGAGAACCTGGGCTATCTCGACGGCTACGCCTCATCGGCCCGTTTCGCCTACGGTATCCCCGCAACGGTACTGCTGATCGGGCTCGTCGCGCGCGAACGCCAAACGGGATTTCGCCTGCCCCGGGCGGCGATCGCGGTCGGGAGCGCCTCCTACGCGATCTACCTCATGCACCTTCTCGGCATCGGGATCACATGGAAGGTGCTGGAGAAGTGCGGACTCACCGCGCTTCTGCCGCGGGAAGCAAGCTTCTTGGCCGTGTCGGTCGCCGGAATCCTCGCTGGCGTCATCGGGCACCGCCTGATCGAACGCCCCCTGATCGCGTGGTCGCGCCGCCTGTTCGAACGTCGCCCCCGCATGGCGGCGGCATCGGGCCGGAGCACCTCACAGGCTTGAGAACGCGGGAAGGCGACCGCCGACGGCCACTCCGGCGCATCGGCCTTCTGATGCTGGCTGTGGCCGCCTTCCTGCTCGCGGCCGAAATCGCCGCGGGCTGGCTGCTCTGGCAACACACAAAGCCGGGCCGCAGCGCGGCCACCACGCTGGCAGGGTTGATGCCGCGGGCTTGGCAACGTGTGACGGCCCCGGCGCCTGCTTCCTCCCTACCCGCCTGCGTCACGCATGATGCCGTGCTGCGCGCTGTCTTCGCATCATCGGAGCGGCAAAGTGCTGAAGGCGCCGCCGTGCGCCGGGAAGTGGAGGCACGGTATCGCGCCGCGTTCGAAGCCTTGTTGCGCACGGCGCAGCGCCGTGGGGCCGCAGTGGCGATGTTCTACCCCCACATGGCCGGAGTGCCGGATGGCCGCGGCCGCACCGTATTCGAAGCCCTGGCACGGGACCACGCACTGCCGCTGATCCGGCCCGTCATGCCGGCCGGTCTTGGCGCCGCGGACCTGTTCCTCCTGCCCGTCGATCCGCACCCGAGCAGGCTGGGCCACCGGCTAATGGCGGATGCGTTGCGCCCGGTTCTTGAAGACCTGTCCGATCACCGCGCCGCGCCCGTGCCATCGCGCGCCCAAGCGGAGCGCCTCGGGGGACTGCCGCCCGGTCTCGACGAGATCGTCACGACGGTCCCCGCCTATCCCTACCGCCTGCGCACCAATGCGCAGGGCTTGCGCATGGAAGAACCGATTCCCGCGAACGCAGAGCGGCAGGTCGTGCTCCTTCTCGGTGATTCCTTCACCTACGGGACGCCGCTGAACGGTCCGGACACCTACGCCGCGCGGCTGGCCGCCGCGCTGCCGGATCGTATCGTCGTCAACGCCGGCGTCGCCGGGACCGGCATCGCGGAAGCCCGCTTCCTCCTGGAAACCCGCTGGTCGGGCACACGTTCCGACGTCGTCGTCGTGCAGGTACTGGACAACGACATTGAGGCCCTGTTGTGGACCGCGCCCGCGCCGTGGTTCATGCGACGCCCGCCACGGGCGCCGACCGATGCGGAACGGGCTTTGCAGTCGGCGCTGGCCAAGCTCTGTCGCGGGTGATGTGGCGGGACTTGCCTTGCCCTTCCGGTAAGCCGGCCGCATTGTCCGCCCCCCTCGGCCCAACCAACCGGCGCCCATCTCTCGGGAGGACCATCATGCTCGACCGCCCGCATCCCACGCCCGCAGCCCCCACCAACGACCCGTTCGCGCTGGCCAAGGCCCTGTCCGGCCATCATTTCATCGGCGGCCGCTTCGTCCCCGCGCTGTCCGGCAAGACCTTCGCCGTGGTGAACCCCGCCACCGGGGAAGAGATCGGCCGCGCGGCCGAAGGCGATACCGCCGATGTCGCCGCCGCGGTGGCCGAGGCGGATCGCGCGCAGAAGGAATGGGCCAGGCTGCCGGCGCGCAAGCGCGGCGCCCTGGTCTATCAGTGCGCCCAGGTGCTGAAGGAGCACACCGAGGAGCTGGCGCGCCTGATCGCGCTGGAGACCGGCAAGGCGCTGCGCACCGAAAGCCGCGTCGAGGCGAACGTGGTTGCCGACATCTTCGAATTCTTCGGCGGCCTGGGTGGCGAGCTGAAGGGCGAGAGCGTGCCCTTCGCGCCCAACGTGCTCTCCGTCACGGTGCGCGAGCCGCTCGGCGTGGTCGGCGCGATCATCCCGTGGAACGTGCCGATGCTGCTGATGGCGCTGAAGGTCGCGCCCGCGCTGGTCGCCGGCAACGCGGTGGTGGTCAAGAGCGCCGAGGAGGCGCCGCTCGCCGTGCTGCGCATCTGTGAGCTGCTGTCGCGCGTGCTGCCGGCCGGCGTGTTCAACATCCTGTCCGGCTTCGGCCCCGAATGCGGCGCGCCGCTGGTCGAACACCCCAAGGTGCGCAAGGTGACGTTCACCGGCTCGGTCGAGGTCGGCAAGATCGTCGCCAAGGCGGCGGGCGAGAAGCTGGTGCCCGTGACGCTGGAGCTGGGCGGCAAGTCGCCCATGATCGTCTTCGCCGATTGCGATTTCGACAAGACCGTGGCGGGCGCGCTCACCTCGATGCGCTTCACCCGCCAGGGCCAGTCCTGCACGGCGGCCTCCCGCATCTATGTCGAACGGCCGATCTTCGACCGGTTCGTCGCCGCGATGGCGGAGAAGGTGGACGCCATGGTGATGGGCGATCCGCTGGACGAGAAGACCGATATCGGCACCATCATCAGCCCCGGCCAGTTCGAGAAGGTGAAGACCTTCATCGACGAGGGCAAGGCGACCAAGGGCGCCACCGGCCGCGCCTGCAGCGCGATGCCGAAGGACCCTGCCTTGAAGAAGGGCCTGTTCATCCAGCCGCACATCTTCACCGGCCTGTCCAACGACTCCCGGCTGGTGCAGGAGGAGATCTTCGGCCCCGTCACCTGCATCTTCCCGTTCGACGACGCGGAAAGCGTGCTGGCGGCGGCGAATGACAGCGAATATGGGCTGGCGGCCAGCGTGTGGACCAACAACCTGCGCGTGGGCCTCGACCTCGCGCACCGGCTGGAGGCGGGGCTGGTGCAGATCAACCAGAACCTCGTGGTGCAGGCGAACCTGTCCTATGGCGGCGTGAAGTCCTCGGGGCTGGGCAAGGAAGCCTCGCTCGAAGCCATGAACGAGCATTTCACCCACAAGAAGACGATCATGGTGAACTACGCGGGCTGATCCCCGCGGCGAAGCGCCCCCTCTCCCGCCCGCGGGGAGAGGGAGGTGCTGCTTCCCGCCTCACGCGACCGCTCCGGACCCGGCAGGCCCATCGCAGATTCCTGCCGGCGCACGGACGCCATCTTCCTCATCACCCTCGCCCCATACCCCCTGGCGCTGCCTGCCGCCGCGGGGGGGGGGGAAGCGCGTCCCTGGGTGCCTTGAATCCCCGTGAGGGCAGGCGATGACGGCGGGCGCTCTTGGCTTCGGCCATCAACTCGATGATCCTGCGGACCGGGGACTGCGCCGGCCTGCCGCCGCTTTAAGGACACCTGATGAAAATCGCCGAGATGAACTGGATGCAGGTCGAGGACTGGCTGCGTTCCGACGATCGCGCCGTGCTGCCGCTCGGCAGCACCGAACAGCACGCCTATCTCAGCCTCTCCGTGGACAGTATCCTGTCCGAACGCGTCGCCGTCGAAGCGGCCGAACCGCTCGGCATCCCGGTCTTTCCCGCGCTCGCCTACGGCATCACGCCCGGCTTCGCCGCCTATCCCGGCACCGTCTCGCTTAGGGCGGAGACGCATCTGCGCGTGGTGCGCGACATCCTCGAAAGCCTGTACCGCAGCGGCTTCCGCCGCATCCTCATGGTCAACGGCCACGGCGGTAACCTGCCGGCACAGTCCGTGGCGCTGGAATTCATGGTTGAGCACGGCGACTGCCAGGTCCGTTTCCACAACTGGTACAACGCGCCCCGCACCATCGCCCGGGTACGCCATTACGACCCGGTCGCCTCCCATGCCTCCTGGATGGAGAACTTCCCCTGGACGCGGCTGCCCAACATCCGCCAGCCGGAAGGCCGCAAGCCGATGGTGGATCTGGACCGGTTGCGCAGCCGCACGCCGGATGCCGCGCGGCTGATGCTGGGCGACGGCAATTTCGGCGGCGTCTACCAGCGGCCGGACGAGGAGATGCTCGACATCTGGGCCGAGGCCGTCCAGGAAACCCGCGACATCATGCAGGATGGCTGGGCCTGATCCCGCGCCGCCACGTTCCCCTTTCCCGATCGAGACACAGGACAAGATGCAGAAACGCTTCACCGACCAGCGCGTGATCGTCACCGGGGCGGCCCAGGGCATCGGCCGCGCCACCGTCAAGGCCTTCGCCGCGGAGGGCGCGCGCGTCTGGGCCTTCGACCTGAACGAAGCCGGGCTTGCCAGTGCGCGCGAGGCCGGCGCGGTGGAGACCCGTGCGCTCGACCTGTCGCGGCGTGACGACGTGCATCGTGTGGTGCAGGAGATGCTGGACGCTGAAGGTCGCATCGACGTGCTGGTCAACAGCGCGGGCGGCGTGTGCGGCCAGGTCGGCCGCCCGCTGGACGAGATCCGCGAGGAAGACTGGCTGGTGATCTTCAAGGCGAACGTTGAAGGTGCGCTGTGGTGCACCCAGGCCGTGACGCCGGCGATGAAGCGCCAGGGCGTGGGCCGCATCGTCAACATCGCCTCGGGTGCCGGGCTGCGCCCCAGCCTGACCGGCATCCAGGCCTATACCGCGGCGAAGCACGCGCTGGTCGGGCTGACCAAGCAGTTTTCCTTCGAATTCGGCCAGTACGGCATCACTGCCAACAGCGTGGCACCGGGTTTCGTGCTGTCGAACCCGACCACACAGGCGCAGTGGGAAAGCTACGGGCCGGAAGGACAGGCGCGGATGGTGCAGAACATCCACCGCCGCCGGCTCGGCAAGGCCGAGGATATCGCCAACGCGGTGCTGTTCTTCGCCGATCCCGCCTCCGAATGGATATCCGGCCAGATCCTGTCCGTGGATGGCGGCAGGTCGTGACCGCTGCGTTCGAGGCGGCCGAGGCAAAGCTGCTGCAGCGGCTCGACTCGCTGCTGCGCATCCCCTCCGTCAGCACCGACCCCGCCTATGCCGCGGCGATGCGCAAGGCGCAGGACTATCTGCTGACCTGGCTGCGCGACCTCGGCTTCACCGGTGAGATGATCCTGGAAGCCGGCGGGCATGGCGCGGTGTATGCCGAACGCATCGTCCGGCCGGGTGGGCCCACCGTGCTGGTCTACGGGCATTACGACGTGCAGCCGCCCGACCCGCTGGACGCCTGGACCACGCCGCCCTTCGAACCCGCGATCCGCGACGGGCGGCTCTATGCGCGCGGCGCGTCCGACGACAAAGGGCCGATCGCGATCGCGCTGGGGGCGATCGGCATGCTCGCGGAAACGGAGGGCCTGCCGGTCAACCTCAAGATCCTGCTGGAAGGCGAGGAGGAGGTCGGCAGCCGCACACTGCCCAATATCGTCCGGGACCATGCCGGGCTGCTGGCCGCCGATGTGGTCGTTTCCGCGGACGGCGCCCGCTGGCGCGCCGACCTGCCGACCGTGACCGTGGCCATGCGCGGCAACACCGGCTTCGAGTTCACCGTGCGCACGGCCGGCAAGGACCTGCATTCCGGCCGCTATGGCGGCATCCTGCGCAACGCGCTGCATGTGGCGGCGGATCTCGTCTCCTCGCTGCACGATGCCGATGGCCATATCGCCGTGCCCGGTTTCCATGACGGCGTGCCGGAACCCGATCCGGCCGAGCGTGGGGCGACGCGCGCGATCCCGTTCGACGAGGCCGCGCTGTTCCGCGAACTCGGCGCGGCACCGTTCGGCGAGGCCGGGTATTCCACGCTGGAACGGCTGTGGCTGCGCCCGACGCTGGATGCGAACGGGCTGTGGGGCGGCTATCAGGGGCCGGGTTCCAAGACCGTCATCCCCAACGAGGCGCATGCCAAGCTGACCATGCGCCTGGTGCCCGGCCAGGACCCAGCCAGGGTGAAGGCGGCGGTGATCGCGCATCTGCGCGCGCAGTGCCCCGAAGGCGTGACGCTGGAGATCACCGAGACGCGCGGCGGCGCGCCCGCCTATCACGTGCCCGCCGACCATCCGGTGCTGCTGGCCATCGAGGCGACGCTGGAGGAGGTGCACGGCGCCAGGCCGCTCCGCGTGCGCATGGGCGCGACCCTGCCGATGACCGTGCTGTTCCGCGAGGCGCTGGGCGTGGAGACGCTGGCGCTGTCCTACGCCACGGCGGATGAGGATTACCACGCGCCGAACGAGTTCATCCGGCTTTCGGCCATCAATGAAGGGCTGCGTGCGTGGACCGGCCTGCTGCGGCGGCTGGGGAAGCTGCCAAGCCTGCGACCAGCGGCATGACTTCTCCGCCACGTCCCCTCTCCCGCCACGCGGGACAGGGGACGTGGCCAGACTACCGCTTCGTCAGCCAGCTCTTGGCGATGCGGCAGGCGACCGTGAAGGCGGGGTTGAAGACGTTGCCCACATCGTAGCGGACCACCTGCCCCATCACGTGGCTCGCGGCCCGCGCATCCAATCCGTAATCCTCACCCAGCCAGCGCACCATCTCGGTCGTCGCATGCTGCAGCGCCTGATCCAGCGGCCGCGCATTGCCCACGGTGAAGATGTCGTCCGCCGTCTCGCCACGCGGCCAGGTGATGGTGCGCTTCAGCACCTTGAACGTGACCTCCATCTCGAAGGAGGTCTCGATCCCCGTGCCCACGATCTCGCCATCGCCCTGACAGGCGTGGCCGTCGCCCAGGTAGAACAAGGCGCCGGGCACGGAGACGGGGAACCACGCAGTCGTCCCCGGGGCGAACAGCCGGTAGTCCATGTTGCCGCCGTTGTTCGAACTGGTCGCGGTGGAGAAGGCCTGCCCGCCCGCCGGGGCCACGCCGAAGCAGCCGATCATGGGCTGGATCGGCGGGGCGAACTCCTCCAGCCCCTTCACAGGCTCCTGCAGCCGCACGGCCCCGGCATTGGTGTCGATGATCCAGACCGACCGCTCCGACACCGGGCGGTCCGGGATCGCGGCCGGGTCCAGCACGGTGAAGGCCAGCGGCGAATAGGTCCAGCCGGTCGCACGGTTCGGCGTCAGCCGGTCGATGCGCACGGCGAGCGTGTCGCCGGGTTCGGCGCCTTCGATGAAGAATGGCCCGGTCATCGGGTTCGGCCGGCTGGCCACAGCCATCTCACGGGCATCGAGGCCGGAGGCGTCCACCGTATCCGCGATCACCGTGTCGCCGTCGGCAACGCGCAGGACCGGCTCGGCGATGCCAAGCGTGTTGTGATAGCGGGTCGGGCGGAAACGGTGCGTGGCCATCTTGCTCCCCAGGGACTCTCGCGGACGTGCGCAGCATCCCATGGGCGGGCACGTAGCGCCATGCGGGCCGGATACCGTAACATGGCGCCGGCGCCGATTACGCATCGCCTCATCTGTGCCACATCTGGAACAGGCGCCCGCCACGCATCGCGCCCAATTTCGGAAACGCCATGAACCGCACCCTCACAGCCCTGGCCTTCGCCGCCGCGATCGCGGTGCCGCTGGCCGACGCCGCGGCATCCCCCGGCACGACCACCGCGCCGGTCAACCTGCGCGCGGGGCCCAGCACGGCCTATCCGGTCGTGACCGTCCTGCCGCCCAGCGCGCCGTTGGAAGTGTACGGCTGCACCGAAGGCTGGGCCTGGTGCGATGTCGCCTGGGGCGACGCGCGCGGCTGGATCTCGGCCAGCTACCTGAGTTTCCAGCAATACCGGGGCCCATCCGCCCCGCTTTACCGCTACGGGCCGACCATCGGGCTGGGCGTCATCCAGTTCAACTTCGGCTCGTACTGGAACAGCCACTACCGCGCGCGCCCCTGGTATGCGACGCGGGACCGCTGGGGTCCGCCGCCGCGCGCCCACCGCCCCGCACCGCCGCCGCCGCGCCCGCAAGCGCAGCGCCCCCCGTCGCGTCCGCCGCATCAGGCAGGCCCGGGCGGCCGGCCCCCGTCACACGGCGGCAGGCCGGACAACCACCATGGCGGTCCGCAGCAGCACGGCCGCCCGGACCATCGCTGATACACCACCCGGCCGCGGGGGCTGAGCCACTCAGCCCCCGTTCCGCGTTCCGGTGCGGCAGAACGGCGTGTCGGAGCGATAGCTTCGGCGGCGGTACTTGGCGGCGTGGTTGGCTGGCCTGAACGGACGGCCGAGCAGCATCTCCGCAATGCGCCAGATCGTTGTCTGGCGGTGATACGGGGCGGCATCCAGCAGCCCGTCCCGCTGGGGAAACACTTCCACCACGCCAGTTGCCCGATCCCCGACCACACGCAGCCGGCCGCCGGCGACCAGCATGTCGAACGGCCCGACCTCAACCGGAAACGGTTCCGGCGCCGCGCGCCAGATGGCTTCCTCGGGTGACTGAAGATAGGCGGCCACAAGCGAACGCAGCGCCCAGTGACAGCTTCCCCGCCCGGAATAGTTCTCGAGCAGATCGGGCTGCGGCCCTTCGTAGCCTTGCGTGACCTGGCCTGCCGCCACGCCGCCGCGACGAATGAAATGTGACCAGACGGCATCCAGCGCATGGCGGGCCAGGCCGGCCGGAAACGGATCGCTGTCCAGCCCGGACGCGAAGACCAGCGGAGCCGGCAACGCCATCATGTAGCAGGCGCTGCGCCCGAACATCGGGAATCCATCCCTGGTGAAGAAGTAGATGAACGAGTCCGCGAAGTCTCGCAGAGCTCCGCGGATGAAATCGCGGTCCAGGTCGGGATCGACCCTATCCATCAGCGGCAGGAAATAATGCATCTGCCACGCGTTGTAGAAGTCGATGTTCCCGTTCACCCCGTCGGAGAACCAGCCGCCGCCGACGTAGCATTTCTTGAACTCGGCATAGTGTCGCCGTGCCGCCGCATCGCGAGGCATTCCCCAGGCTTCGCGCACCAGCCCCGCCATCGCGCAGAACAGATGCCAGTTCCCGCCATAGATGCGGCGTTGCGTGGCCTCGCCCAGCCAATCCATGAGCCCGGCCTGCGTCGCGGACGGAAGCGCCGCCCGCAGCCGTTCGCGAAGCAGCCAGGCCACCAGCGCGATGTCCCCCGCCTCCACGATCCGTTGGTCGAGATCACAGATGCGCCCCCAGTATTCCGGCGAAGCCGCGTCCAGCCCGGACCGGAAGCCTCGAATGAGATGGTCGAACGCATCGAATCTGGTGCCATCGGGCAGCGGGATGATGTCGCCGCGCCGGCAGACCCAGGCTGCCAGCAGCGGCGCGGTGCGGGCGAAGCCTTCAAGCCCCTCGACACGCAGCCCCCGCGTGCCCGGCACGCCAGGATAGGTCACCAGGGCACAGCCGGGACTGCGATAGGCCATCACGCCGGCCGCGAAGTACCCCACCAGCAGGTCGTAGTCCGCGTTCGTCAGCGTCGGCTTGTCAGCGATCGCCGCGACCTGGCCATCCCATGCGCTCACCCGGCGATCCGGCGCAACACGGACGAACCACCCCGAAACGCGGCCAGCAGCCACGCCCGCCCAATGCCACAGGGCGAACGCGAGGATCGCGGCGGCGATGAGCATGCCCCACCAGCCTCCGCCGGAAGCGACCAGGCTGATCCCTGCGCCGATAGCGGCCAGAAGCAGGGCGGGTGCCGTCTGGCGCGTGGCCGCGGCCAACCTCCTCATGGGCAGGAATCCTCCGAAGAGATGCGACCGCAGCCGGGCCTCAGCTATCTTCGCAGCAGCGCGATCCGCGCCGCCACTTCCTCCCGCCCCAGCGCGGCAAGCGTGGCATCGATCGGCGGGCTCGTCGTGCTGCCGGTCAGCGCCGCGCGCAACGGCTGCGCCACGGCGCCGAGCTTGATCCCCCGCGCCTCGGCGAAGCTGCGCAACGCCGCGGACAGGGCCGCCGGCTCGAACGCCACCGATGCCAGCGCATCCGGCAGTTCCGCCAGCATCGCCCTGGCCTGATCGGTCAGCAGTGCCGCGGCCTTCGGCTCCAGCGGCGGAGCATGCCGCGCGAGGAAGGCCGCGCTGTCGGCCAGCGCGTTCAGCGTCTCCGCCCGCGTCTTGAGGTCGGGCATCAGCCGCGCGATCCGCGCCGCCGCCACCGCATCCAGCACCAGCCCTTCCCGCCCCTGCAGGCGTGCCAGCACCTCGCGCACCAGCCGCGCGTCGTCCGCGGCGCGCAGCCACACGCCGTTGAGGTGCATCAGCTTGGCGTAGTCCATGCGCGCGGCCCCGCGGCCGACATCGGCAAGGTCGAAGATCTTCGCGGCATCCTCTTTGCTGATCACCTCGGTATCGCCATGGCCCCAGCCCAGGCGCAGCAGGTAGTTGCAGACGGCTTCGGGCAGCAGGCCCTGGTCGCGGAACTCCAGCGCACCGACGGCGCCGTGGCGCTTGGACAGCTTCGCCCCGTCCGCGCCGTGGATCAGCGGGATGTGGGCGAACGCGGGCGGCGCCCAGCCCATCGCGTCATAGACCATGCGCTGGCGGAAGGTGTTGGTCAGGTGGTCGTCGCCGCGGATCACGTGGGTGATGCCCATGTCGTGATCGTCCACCACCACCGCATGCAGATAGGTCGGCGTTCCGTCCGACCGCAGGATGATCATGTCATCCAATTCGGCATTGGAGATGCGGACTGTGCCCTGGACCAGATCCTCGACCACGGTCTCCCCTTCGCGCGGGGCCTTGATGCGGATCGCGCCCTTCGCACCCGGCGGCGCCTCCTTCGGATCGCGGTCGCGCCAGCGGCCGTCATAGCGCGGCGGGCGGCCTTCCTTCAGCGCCTGCTCGCGCATCGCCGCCAGTTCCTCCGGCGTATCGAAGGCGAGATAGGCGCGGCCGGTGGCGAGCAGTTCGTGCGCCACCTCGGCATGCCGCGCCTCGCGCGACCGTTGGCTCACCGGCGGGGCATCAGGCAGCAGGCCGAGCCAGTCGAGGCTGTCGATGATCTGCTGCGTCGCCGCTTCGGTGCTGCGGGCGCGGTCGGTGTCTTCGATGCGCAGCAGGTACTGCCCGCCATGGCGGCGGGCGAACAGCCAGTTGTAGAGCGCGGTGCGGGCACCGCCGATGTGCAGGAAGCCGGTCGGCGACGGGGCGAAGCGGGTGACGACGGTCATGATACTTTCGAAGCGGGCCGTGAACTCCCGCTAGCTAGCGCACCGGGCTACCCCGTGGAAACGGGGCAGGCCGCTCAATAGGCCCAGACCATGTATTGCGCGCCGTGCCCGTCGATCCTGAAGATGATCTTGCTGTGGCTCTGCATGCTTTCGTAGGTCTTGTTGTCGTCGGTCGAGCCGAAGGTCCGGGTCTGCTTTCGTCCCCCGGTCACCGTGACGTTCGCGGTACGGGCGTGCACGCCGGGGTGAGCTTCTTCAGCTTGCTCGCGATGAGATCGTAATGGGCCGGACTCAGCTTCTTCTTCAGGGCCCCAGGAGGTGTTGCCGACATCGGTGAAGACGGCGAGTTCCTCTTCCAGACGGCGGTGTTGCGGGGCTCGGCCTCAGCAACAGGCGGTCGGTGTTCTGGTTGATCGTCTCTTCCGCGGTGTCGGTATCGCGGGTGATGCGCAGAAGGAAGCGAATATCGGGCGTCATGTTGCCGCTTCCTTGCTGATCGGCCACGGCCCGCCCGTCACGTCCTGCGGCACGCCTGGGTAGAAAGACATCAGGAAAGCAACCATTTTCATCAAATCAATGATTTTTCCCTTATGGATTGCTCTTTATTTCACGACAAACAACTATAGCGAGAGTGAGCGCTACCTCCCTGCCTGCCGCCGCACGGCCGGGCCTCGTCACCTCCTTATGTGAGGCGGCGGGGGCCGCTCTCGCCTTGCAGCGCGGCCGGATGTTCCTGTGGCTGCCGGTCGCCATGGGCCTGGGCGTGGCTTTCTATTTCAGCCTGCCCGTGGAACCGCCCGGCTGGTGGGGGATTGTCGTGCTGCTGCCGGCGCTGGCAGCCGCACTGCTGCTGCGTGGCCGCGCCGTCATGCTGCTGCCGGCGGCCATCGCCGCCGCGGCCTCCGGCCTCGCACTGTGCGAATGGCGCGTGTCACGGCTGCCGCCGGTCGAGCCGCTGCCGCGCCGTGGCGCGGTGATCGAGGGCACGGTGGCCGGCGTCGATCTGCTGCCCCAGGGGCGGCGGATCGTGCTCGAAGCCGCCTCACTGAACGGCGGCGCGCCGCTCGCGCGCGGATTGCGGGTGCGGCTGCGGCGCGACGACAGCACCCCGGTTTCTGCCGGCGACCGGCTCTCCGTCCGCGCCCGGCTCCTGGCGCCACCCTGGCCCACCTATCCCGGCGCGCCCGACTTCCAGCGCAAGGCGTTCTTCGACGGCAATGCAGGCAGCGGCTTTGCCCTGAGCCGGGTGACGGTGACGGCACGGGCGCCGCCCGGCAGTCTCGGCCTGACGATGCGCGCGCTGCGCGATCGCGTCGTCGCGCGCATCGTCGCGGTGCTGCCGGGCAGCGAGGGCGGCATCGCCGCCGCGCTGCTGACCGGCGTGGTCACCGCCGTCCCCCAGGCCGATCTCCAGGCGTTCCGCGACTCCGGCCTCGCGCATCTGCTCTCCGTCTCCGGCCTGCACATGGCGATCGTGATCGCGCTGGTGATGACATCGGTGCGGTTCGCGCTGGCCCTGGCGGAGGCCCCGGCGCTGCGCCTGCCCGCCAAGCAGATCGCGGCCTTCGCCGCCTTGCTGGGCGGTGGACTCTACCTGCTGCTGACCGGCAGCCAGGTGCCGACGCTACGGTCCTACCTGATGGCCGGCGTGGTCATGGTGGGGGTGATCTCCGGCCGGCCGGCATTCACGCTGCGCTCGCTCGCGCTCGCCGCCATCGTGGTGCTGGCGGCCGCGCCCGAGGAGATGGTCGGCCCCAGTTTCCAGATGAGCTTCGCCGCCGTGCTCGCCCTGATCGCGGGGTGGGAGGCGCTGCGCGCGCCGATGCTCGCCTGGCGCGTGCGGCTGGGCGCGGGCGGGCGGGCAGCGATGTACGTGGCGGGGCTGGTGGGAACCTCGGTGCTCGCCGGCCTCGCGACCGCGCCCTTCGCCGCCTATCATTTCGAGCGCGCGCAACTCTGGTCGGTCGCGGCCAACATGGTGGCGGTGCCGCTGACCAGCGTGCTGGTGATGCCGGCCGGCGTGCTGGCGCTGCTGCTGATGCCGTTCGGACTCGACGCGGTCGCGCTCGCGCCCATGGGATGGGGCATCACCGCAACATTGTGGATCGCGCATGAGGTCGCATCCTGGCCCTATGCCGCCGTCAACGTGCCGGTGATGCCGGACTGGGGCATCGCCTGTATCGCCTTCGGCATGCTCTGGCTGGCATTATGGCAAGGGAAAGCGCGACGGCTGGGCATTCCGCTGCTGCTGGCGGGCGCGATCTCTCCCTGGGGGAACACGCCGCCCGTGGCGGTCGTCAATCAGGATGCGCGCCTGATCATGCTGGCCACCGCGGACGGCCCGCGCCTGTCCCGCCAGAAAGGCGCCTCCCGCTTCGCGCAGGACCAGCTTGAACGGCTGTTCCAGGCGGAAAAGCCGCCCGCGTTCGCCTGCGACGACGCGGCCTGCCGGGTCAGCGGCAACCCGGTGCTGCTGGTGACCGCGCCCCGGCGTGGCATGCCGTGCCGGGGCGCGCTGCTGGTGGTCTCGGCGGAGCCGCTGCGCGGCGCGTGCCGCGGCAAACCGGCGATCGACCGCTTCGATGTCTGGCGCAACGGCGCGCATGCGGCCTGGATCCACAACGGCGCGGTGCGCATCGTCTCCGACCGCGAACTGCGCGGCGACCGCCCCTGGGTGCCGCCAGTGCCGCGGCCCCGGAGACGAACGGCGGCCAACTGAACACGGTCACACGAAGCCGCATCCGCCGAGCCTTGCACGAAGCGCGGAGCTTGCCGGCAGGTCCTGCATGCCGCGGACTTTAAACCCAGGCGGCCCAGACAAAATCACGGTAGGCAGTGCGATCGTAAGCCTGTAGGGCGACCTCCTCTACACGCCTCATTGCCCGCAGCGCCCGCGCCTGCGAAACCGCCCGCCGCATGACCGAAGACGACACCCCGAACCCCGCCCTGCTGCCCGCCGGGCTCCGCGATGTGCTGCCGCCCGACGCCGAGACCGAGGCGCATGCGGTGGAGGCCGTCATGGGCGTCTTCGCACGCCATGGCTACGAGCGGGTGAAACCGCCGCTGATGGAGTTCGAGGACAGCCTGATCCAGGGCGCGGGCGGCGCGGTCGCCGACCAGACCTTCCGGCTGATGGACCCCGTTTCCCAGCGGATGATGGGCCTGCGGGCGGACACCACGCCGCAGATCGCCCGCATCGCCGCCACGCGCCTTGCCACCGCCCCCCGCCCGTTGCGCCTGTCCTATGCCGGCCAGTGCCTGCGCGTGCGCGGCAACCAGCTCGCGCCTGACCGGCAGATCGCGCAGGCGGGGATCGAGCTGATCGGTGCGGACACGCCCGAGGCGGATGCGGAGGTCGTGGCCGTGGCCACCGAAGCGCTCGCCGCCGTGGGCCTCGCCCGTATCAGCGTGGACCTGACCATGCCCACGCTCGCCCCCGCGCTGATCGCACACGCGATCCCGGATGCGGAGGTGCGCGGCAAGCTGGCGCGCGCGCTCGACCGCAAGGATGCAGCCGCGGTCACGCGCCATGGCGGGCCGCTCGCCGCCACGCTGACCACGCTGCTGCTCGCCGCAGGTCCGGCCAAAGGCGCGCTCGATGCGCTGCGCGCCGCCGACCTGCCGGAGGAGACGCGGCAGATCGCCGAACGCCTCGCGGATACCGTCCATGCCGTGCGGCTGCGCGCGCCCGCGCTGCGGCTGACCGTGGATCCGGTCGAGTTCCGCGGCTTCCGCTATCACACCGGCGTCGCGCTGACCGTCTATGCCCCCGGCCGCAACGAGGAACTTGGCCGCGGCGGCCGCTACCTTTCCCACGATGGGGAACCCGCGACCGGGATGACGCTGTATCCGGACGCGATCCTGCGCGCGGCACCGCCCTATGCCACCCGCCCGCGCTGCTATGTGCCTTCGGGCGAAAGCGGTGCGGCGGCGCGTGAGGCAGGCTTTGCCACCGTGGCCGGACTCGCGCCCGTGCCCGATGATGCAGCCGAGGCACGGCGCCTCAACTGCACCCACGTGCTGCGCAGCGGCACGCCCACCGCTCTGGAGTAACTGCTCATGGCGAACGTCGCCGTCATCGGCGCCCAGTGGGGCGACGAGGGCAAGGGAAAGGTCGTGGACTGGCTCGCCAGCCGCGCCGATATCGTCGTGCGCTTCCAGGGCGGCCACAACGCGGGTCATACGCTGGTGGTCGGCAACCAGACCTACAAGCTGAGCCTGCTGCCATCCGGCGTGGTGCGCGGCAAGCTGGGCGTGATCGGCAACGGCGTCGTGCTCGATCCGCAGGCGCTGCTGGACGAGATTGAGAAAGTGCGCGGCCAGGGTCTCGATGTGGGACCGCACAATCTGCGCATCGCGGAGAACGTGCCGCTGATCCTGCCGCTGCACCCCGCGCTGGACCGTGCGCGGGAGGCGGCGCGCGAAGGCCGCGGCGCCGGCAGGATCGGCACCACCGGCCGCGGCATCGGCCCGGCCTATGAGGACAAGGTGGCGCGGCGCGCGATCCGCCTCTGCGACCTCGCCGAGCCGCGTACCGTGGATGCGAAGCTGGATGAGCTGCTGCTGCACCACAACACGCTGCTCGCGGGCCTGGGCGCGCCGACCTTCGAGAAAGAGGCGCTGCTGGCGGAGCTGATGGCGCTCGCGCCGAAGCTGCTGCCCTTCGCCGAGCCGGTGTGGGAACGGCTCGACACCGCCCGCAAGGACGGCGCGCGCATCCTGTTCGAGGGCGCGCAGGCGGTGATGCTGGACGTGGACCACGGCACCTATCCCTACGTCACCTCGTCCAACACGGTCGCGGGCAACGCGGCGGGCGGGGCCGGGATCGCGCCGGCCACCATCGGCACGGTGCTCGGCATCGCCAAGGCCTACACCACCCGCGTCGGCTCCGGCCCCTTCCCGACGGAACTGAACGACGCCACCGGCACGCTGCTGGGCGATCGCGGGCATGAGTTCGGCACCGTCACCGGCCGCCGCCGCCGCTGCGGCTGGTTCGATGCCGCGCTGGTGCGCCAGGCGGTGAAGGTGGGCGGCATCCAGGCGCTGGTGCTGACCAAGCTCGACGTGCTGGATGGGCTGGACGAGCTGAAGATCGGCGTCGGCTACGAGATCGACGGCGCCCGCTTCGGCCACCTGCCCGCCGCCCCCGCCGCGCAGGCGACGGCCAGGCCGGTGTTCGAGACACTGGCGGGATGGAGCGGATCCACGCGCGGCGCGCGGTCCTGGGCGGACCTGCCGGCCGAGGCGATCAAGTACGTGAAACGCATCGAGGAACTGGTGGAAGCGCCGGTGCTGCTGCTTTCCACCAGCCCGGAGCGCGACGACACGATCGTGGTGAAGGACCCGTTCGCGGACTGACAGGGAGTTTGGGCCGGGCACGCCGGCCCCCGCCCCCTCAGTCGCGCGCGAGCTTGTCGCCGAGCGCCATCCAGCCCGCGGGCTCGTGGATCATGGCGCCGACATCGTATTGGCCGAAGCCGGCGGTGGCGCCGCGGCGTGTCATGACCTCGGTGAAGATGCGCGAGGCAGGGCCGGCACGCCGCATCGCCTCCCGCCCGGTCGGCGCGCCGAAGACGATGACTGCGGAGGGCGCGCCGGAGCTGGCGATGCGCTGCTCCTGAAAGGCACGCCAATGAATCTCGATGGCGGCCAGATGACACATCTCGTGCACGCCGATCTTGAGCGCGAGCTTGCCGGCGGCGGCGAAGCAGTTGGCGATCGTACCGGCCAGCGGCACCGGCACCACGGCACCGAAGGTCTGCGTGCCGCGCAGCACCGCCTTGGCGTTTTTGGCGCGAATGATGGTCTCGCACCAGCGGGCGATGGTTTCCGACTTGCGGTGCGCCTTCGCGATCGCGTGGATCTGCTGGAGGTGGATCAGCGTCGTCGCCGCGGCACTGCCATGCCGCAGCGTGCTGCCGACATTGATGACGGAGCCGAGATACTTGCCGACGCCGCCCGCGCCGCTGACCAGCGACCCCGCCGCCGCCTTCCACCCGCGGGTGAAAAGATAGCGCTGGGTCACGCTGCTCTCGCCTTCGTCCTGGCCATTGGCGACGAACCAGGGGTTTGGCCTGACCGACACCGCACTGGCTTGCCGCTTCGCGTAGTAGCCCTTGTGGAGGCCCTGGCCGATCTGGTTGCCGGAATAGGCGACCGGCGTAGCCTCACCCGGCCGCGCATCGAGGGCGAGGGTCATGATATCGAAGGCGGCGAAGGCGTAGTCCTCCGGCGTCTGCCGGCCCTGGCCGCCGACCTCCGCGCCGTGTGCCGCGCGGATGGCCGCCATATCGCCCGTGCCGCGACCTGATGACATGGAGTTCCACCTTTCAAGACGTCGGGGCTGCCGCGTGCAGCCATCACGTCTTCGCGGTGGGCCGTGTCAGTACGATGTTGCGGCGGTGACCGGTTCTTGAAACCGGCCGTGCGGGCGATGCTGGCGCGCACCGGCCCGGAGACGAATCAGGGCCGGGCGCCTGGTCGCGCGATCCACGCTTGCGGTGATCGCGTTCCGGTGTCAGCGCATCAGAACGTGGCGGTCGCGCGCAGCCCCAGCAGCACGGCGTCCTTCAGGGGCCGCGTATCGCTGACACGGTCATCCGGCTCCCGCGCGCCGGGGTGGATGATCCACTGCACGATCGGCCGCAGCGACAGATGCCCCGGCACCACCGCGTAGTCGTAGTTCAGCTCCAGCACCGCCTCCGAATCCCGGCGCACGCGGTCCTCCCCCTGCGCCTGAAGGTCGCGGTCGAGATCGCGGGCGCCGTCGCCGACCCGGGCCCAGGACGCGCCGAAGGACAGCGTATCGTCGGCCCGGCCGAACGGGCCGCGCCAGGCCACGCCGCCGTCAAGCTGCGTCGAGATCAGGTTGCGATCATCCGGGGCGGCGAACACCCGCCCGAACAGCGCGACGCTGCTGGCCGCGCCACGCCAGACCGTAGCCTCACCGACCGCGTAGCCGCCCAGGTTGTGCCCGTAGCGGCGCGGCGTGCCGCTGCTGGCGGGATCGGCTAGGGACGATCCGCCATCGTCCCAGCGCTGCGCGTCGAAGCCGCCGGTGTGGTACCAGAAGCCGAGCTTGGCGACCCAGGGACGCGGCCCGTCCTCCACCCCTTCCGGCAGCGTGCCGCCGGTGACGGCCTCGCCGATGATGAACGTCCCGCCGGAAGTGCTGAAGTTGGTGCCGTAGCGGTTGTGCCGCTGCGGGTCGGTCTCGTCGCCATAGCGGCCGCCCGGATCGCCGGCGAACACGCCGATCCGCAGCCCCGTCGCCGCGTCCGGATCGCCGAGCGCGAGCCGGACGCCGGGGGCCGCGAACGGATAGGCCGGTCCGCCCGAGGGCAGCGCGCCGGCCAGCCCCACGGACCAGCCGAACGTGCCGTTGACGAGATTGCCGGCGGCGTCGGCCGCCGCGAATTCGCTGTCAGCCGCGAGCTGTCCCAGCCGGATCGACCCCCAGGGGCCGAGATCGCGCTGCACCCACAACTCGTTCAGCCGGAAAGTGGACAGCGCCTCGATGTTGCTGGGCGGAGCGAGGCTGCCGGTCAGCGTCGCGGCGGGCTGGCGGCCATAAATGCCGAAGGCGGAGGCATGGACCGTCCACCCGTCCAGGCCGGCCAGTGCGCCGAGATCGGCATCGAGGCCGAGCGCCACCTGCCCGATCGCCGCCACGTCCTTCCGCACGCCGCCGTGCACGGTGCCGAACGTGTCGAGCGTCAGGCTGGCGGAGGCGCAGAGCCCGTTCAGCAGCGGATGCGCATCATCCTCGCAGGATGATTCCGCGGCATGGGCCGCGAATGCCGGGGGCAGCGCCAGGGCAAGCGCCATCAGCGCGGCGGGCACCCTGTCGGATGCGGTGCGCGCCCGTGTTGCGCCGGGTCGTGACATGCAGACTTCTCCTTTGGCGAATGTCGCAAGACACCCGCGAGGCGGTGATCGTGGATATGCGATGCGGCCCGGTCCGCTTGGGCGGTCCCGCTCAAGCCCGCGGCACCGCCTTGCGCCGCTGCGCGGCCAGCACCCCATGGACGGGTGCGAGGACCAGCACGACGGCGAAGATCAGCGACAACGTAACCACGATGCAGCCCGCAGGCGAGGCGTTGAGGTGGTAGCTGGTTATAATGCCGATCAAATTTGCGGCGACGGCAGCGACGACCGAGATGGCGGCCATGCGCCCGAACCGGTCCGCAAGCAGATATCCGATGCAGCCAGGCGTGATCAGCAAGGCGACCACCAGGATCACGCCCACGGCCTGAACGCCGGCGACAACCGCGGCCGAGAGCAGCGCGAGGAACATATAGCGCAGCATCGCTATATTCATTCCTATACTGCGCGCCTGGGCGGGATCGAAGCAGAACAGCAGCAGGTCGCGTCCCTTCACCGCCATCACGGCGATGGTCAGCCCGGCCGCGATCAGCGTCTGCCACAGATCCTCCGGCTCGATGCCGAGGATGTTGCCGAACAGGATGTGGGTGATATGTGCCTCCGTGGTCACGAAGGCGAGCAGCACCAGCCCGCTCGCGAACATGCCGGTGAAGACCACGCCGAGGGCGGCGTCCTCCTTCACGCGGCTGTGCGACTGGATGAAGCCCGATCCCACCGCGCAGACCATGCCGGCGATGAAGGCGCCGATGCCAAGCGCGACACCCGCGGCCGAGGCCAGGACCACGCCGGGCAGCACGGCGTGCGAGATGGCATCGCCCAGCAGCGACCAGCCCTTCAGCACGATGAAGCAGGACAGCAGGCCGCAGGCCACGGCCACGACCGCGCCGACGGCCATCGCCTCCAGCATGAAGCCGTGTGCGAAAGGGGCGAACAGGGCGGAGATCATGCCGCCTCCACCCGGGCGGCACGCTGCGCACGCCGCGCCGCGAGCAACCCGTGACGCGGCGCGAGGATCAGCACGACCAGGAAGATCGCCGCCTGGAGGCTGACGATGACCCCGCCGGTGGAACCGTCGAGGAAGTAGGAGAGATAGGCGCCGGCGAAAGCCGTGCCCGCACCCATGACCGCAGCGCCGGCCAGCATCCGCTGGAACCGGTCGGTCAGCAGATAGAGCGTGGCGCCGGGAGCCACCAGCATGGCGATCACCAGCACTGCGCCGACCGTGACCATGGCCGCGACCGCGACGGCGGCCACGCAGCCCAACAGCAACGCCTGCAGCCAGGCGGTGTTCAGCCCGATGGCGCGCGCATGCGCGGCATCGAAGGCCCACAGCATCATGTCGCGGCCGCGCACGACCAGCACCGCCAGCACCACGCCGGCGATCAGCAGCATCTGCGCGATATCGCCCTGCGCAATGCCCAGCACGTTGCCGAAGACGATGGTCTGCAGCCGGATGTTGCTGGGAAACAGCGACAGCAGCACGAGGCCAGCGCCGAAGAAGGCGGTGAAGACCACGCCGATCGTCGCGTCCTCCCGGATACGGCTGTTGCGGCGGACGAGCACCATCAGCCAGGCGGCGGCGAGGCCGGCGGCGAAGGCGCCCAGCGCGAAGGGAAAGCCGAGGATCCAGGCCAGCGCCACGCCGGGCACCACGGCATGCGACAGCGCATCGCCCAGCAGCGACCAGCCCTTCAGCGCCACGAAGCAGGACAGCAGGCCGCACACGCCGCCGATCAGCGCACTGACCCACATGGCGTTGCGCATGTATTCGTACTCGAACGGGATCAGCAGCGTTTCGAGCACGGCTCAGCCCGTGGATGCGAGCCGGCCGACGACCTGCCCGTTGGCCGCCAGCACCAGTGTCTCGCCATCCTTTCCCGCCACCAGAACCGCGGCTTCGCCCGACACCGCGCCGGCCAGGGCGCGCATGCTGAGACTGTCGCCGAATGCCGCGGCGAGATTGCGGGCGGTGAACACTTCGGCGGTCGGGCCGGCGGCCAGCACCGTACCTTTCACGAATGCCACCCGGTCGCAGAAGCCCGGCACGCTCGCGAGGTCGTGGGTCGAGACGAGAATGATGCGGCCTTCGTCACGCAGTTCGCGCAGCAGCCCGGTCAGCTGCTCCTGCGTTGTGACATCGACGCCGCCGAACGGTTCGTCGAGCAGGATCAGCCGCCCGTCCTGCGCCAGCGCGCGGGCCAGGAACACGCGTTTCCTCTGCCCGCCGGAGAGCTGGCCGATCTGCCGGTCGGCGAAGTCGCGCATGCCCACGCGCCGCAGCGCGGCCTCCACCGCCGCGCGGTCGGCCGCGCGCGGAATGCGCATGCGGCCCATGTACCCGTAGCGGCCCATCATCACCACGTCGCGCACGCTGACCGGAAAGGCCCAGTCCACTTCCTCGGATTGCGGCACGTAGGCGACCCAGTTGCGCCTCTGCGCGTCCTCCACCGCACCGCCCCCGATGCGGATGCTGCCGGTGGCCGGCCGCACCATGCCCATCACCGCCTTGAACAGCGTGGACTTGCCGGCGCCGTTGACGCCGAGCAGGGCACAGATAGTCGGGCCGTCCAGATGCAGCGAGGCATCGCGCAGCGCCACATGGCCGTTGGGATAGGCGACGGTGATGCCGTCCACGTGCAGGTCGAGCCGGGCGGCCATGCGCGTGGTTGCCTCGCGCGGCGGCGCGAGCAGCCGCTCGCCCGCCTGCCAGATCACCGACCGGCGCGGCGCCTGCCAGCCCGGCAGCGGCCCCGCGCCTTCGATCAGGCGCATCACCGCCTCCTCTGCGTCGCCCGGGCGAAGGCGTTCACGATCGTCTCGGCATTGACCTGCAGCAGGTCGATGAAGGTCGGCGCCGGGCCGTCCGGCGCGGTCAGGCTGTCCACGTAGAGCACGCCCGCGAAGCGCGCGCCGGTCTCGCGCGCCACCTGCCGCATGGCGCGGTCGCTGACCGTGCTCTCGCAGAACGTTACCGGGATACGGTTACGACGTACCGTATCGACCACACGGCGGACCTGCTGCGGCGTGCCTTCGTCATCCGCGTTCATCGGCCACAGGTACAGTTCGCGCATGCCATAGTTCTGCGTGAGGTAGGAGAAGGCGCCCTCGCAGCTCACCAGCCAGCGGCGGTCAGCGGGGATGGTCTCAAGCCGCGCGCGGATCGGTGCGTCCAGCGCCCGCAACCGCTCGGCATAGGCAGCGGCATTGCGGGTGTAGGTTTCCGCATTGGCGGGATCGAGTGCGACCAGCGCCTTGCGGACGTTCTCCACGTAGATCACCGCATTGGCGGGCGACATCCAGGCGTGCGGGTTCGGATTGCCGGCATAAGGGCCGCTCGCGACCGGGATCGGCGTGATGCCTTCCGTGAGCACCACGGACGGCACGTCCTTCACGCGCTGGAAGAAGCGCTCGAACCACCGTTCCAGCCCCATGCCGTTCCACAGCACCAGATCGGCAGCCTGGGCCTTCACCACGTCCAGCGGCGTCGGCTCGTAGTCGTGGATCTCCGCACCCGGCCGGGTGATCGATTCCACCAGCGCCGCCTCGCCGGCGACGTTCTGGGCGATGTCCTGGAGGATGGTGAAGGTCGTCACCACCCGCTTGGGCCGGGCGGATTGTGCCGCGGCGAGGCCTGGCAGGGCCAAGGCCAGCACGGCCGCCAGGGCAGCGCGGCGCAGGATGCGGGCGGAAGCACGAGAAGGCATGCGGCTGGGCTCCTGTTGCGGTTCGTGGCATCGGCAGAGTTATGATGCTCAATACTAAACATGTAGCCCAGGCTACATTCAAGCCCCGCGGCCGAGAAATCCGCGCCGGCGTTCAGGCTCCATCAACCGCGCGCGGACAGGATGTCCGCCATTCCGATGGCCCAGGACAGAACGTTCCCCATCGCCGGACGCTACCGGCCCCTGCTCGATCGGCCTCTGGCCGAGGCGGGCAGTCCGCTTGCCGCCTTCGCCGCCGCCGACCGGGAAGACCCGTCGGCATCGTTGATGGCGGTGGAATGCCGCCGCGACCTGCCACCCCGTGCCGCAGTGCTGGATGCAGACCTTGCCGACGTGCCCGGCCTGCTGCGGCCGCTCGCCCACGGCGCGGCGCCGGCGGCAGCAGGCGAATCCTGGTTCGTGATCTGCCCCGCCCCGCCGGGCGGCTCGCTCGCCGCAGGGGGACCGATCCCCGAGACGGCGTTGATGGGAACCGTGCTGCCCGCGCTCGCGCGGCCGCTGATCGCCCTCGCAGCGCGCGGCTTCACGCACCGGGCCATCCGGCCGGGCAACATCTTCCGCGGCGCTGCCGGTATCGTCCTGGGCGAAGCCTGGGCCGCACCCGCCGGCGCATTCCAGCCCGCCGCCCTGGAACCGCCCTATCTCGGCATGTGCCGGCCGGAAGCGCGCGGCGCGGCCACGCCGGCAGACGATGTGTTCGCCCTTGGCGCGACCCTTCTCGCGCTGGCGCACGGCCGGCTGCCACTCGACGGCGTACCGGAGGAGGAGATCGTCCGCCGCCAGATCGAACGCGGCAGCTTCGCCGCCCTGACCGACGGTGCACGGCTCAGCCCCGCCTTCGCCGAGTTGCTGCGCGCGCTGCTTGCCGACGACCCCTCATTGCGGCCGCATGCGCATAACCTCATTTCCGCCGCGCAGGGCCGGCTGCCGCGCCCGACCCCGCGCCCGATGCGGCGGGCCAGCACGCCGCTTGCCATCGGCGGGCTCGTCAGCCGCGACATGCGCAGCCTCGCGCATGCGGTCGCCACACGGCCGACCGACGCCGCCGCGCTGATCCGCGGCGGCGACCTGCCCATGTGGCTCCGTCGCAATCTGGGGGAAAATGGTGTCGCCGCCGCGGTGGATGAGATCACACGCCTCGCCGGCGACGACGGCACGCTGATCGCGCGCACGGTCGCGGCACTGGACCCGCTGGCGCCGCTCTGCTGGCGTGGGATCGCCCTGTGGCCCGACGGGATCGGCCCTGCCATCGCGCGGGCGCGCGCCGCATCCTCGCCCGACCTCGAACCGCTGCGCGAGATGATCGCGCAGGAGGGGCTGACGGCGTGGTCGGACCAGCGCTGCGACAGCGAGACGGCGATGACCCATCGGCGCGAGGCGCGCGGACTGGCGGCGATGCTGCGCAACCCCGGCCCGACAGGCGGGCTCGACCGCATCGCCTATCACCTCAACCCCCTGCTGCCAGCCGAAGGGGCCGCACTCGCCGGGACCATCGTCACCGACATCGACACGTTGCTGCCCGCGCTGGAAGCCGCCGCGCAACGCCCGGACCTGCGGCAGAGCAGCCCGATCGACCGTGCGCTGCTGCCCTTCCTCGCCGCGCATCTGCCCGGCGGGGCGGAGCGGGAGGGTGCCGATCTGGTCAACACGGCCCAGCCGCATCTCGCGCCGCTGGCCCAGCTCCGGCTGCTGGCACGGCTGGAGACCAAGCTGCTCGGCCCGGCGACGCCGCATTTGGCCGCGTGGCTCGCGGAAGGGGCGGCGGCATCGCTCACGGGCATCGCCAGCCGCAGCCGCCGCAAACGCTTCGCCGAACGGCTGACGGAACTGGCCCCCGAAGGCCGGATCGCACCGATGCTGGTGCTGCTGGAATCGCCTGACGAACTGTCCGCTGACCGGGTCGAGGCACGTGCGGCGGCGACCGAACGGAACGCCATCCTGGCCAGGATCGCCGCGCTGGACGACGACCGAGACCACCGGCCGGTCGCCGCGCGGCGCATCGGGCGGGAGGCAGCGGCGGCATGCGGGCTGCTTGTCACCGTGTTCCTGGCCGTGCGGTCCCTGCTGTGAAAGGCCCCATGCGCAGCATCATCGGCATCGCCGCCGGCATCGGCTTCGGGCTGGGCATCGCGCTCGTCCCGGGGCTCGGGCTGGTGGTCATCGTTCTGCTGGCCCCCGCCGCGGTGGGCGCGCTGCTCGACCGCGATCCGGGGCGGCCACTGCTGCGCGCGATGATGCTGCCCGCCTGCGCGGCCGCACTGCTGCCCGTCTGGCAGACATGGCGCCTGGGCGCGGGATTCGGCGCGGGCATGTCCATCCTGTCCGACCCGGCCACGATCGGCTGGCCCTGGGTGGCGGCGGCCGGTGGATGGCTCGCGGCCCAGGCGGGGGAGAGCCTCGCCGTACTGCTGATGGGCCTGCGCGCGGCGCGGAGGAAAAGCGCGCTGGAGGCGCGGTTGGCCGAACTCGACGCGGAATGGGGCGATCCGGACCGGCGCGATACCGGCGCTTCGGCCTGACCGTCATACCGGCCAGCCCTGCGGCTGCCCCACCACCCCCGCGCGCGATACCACCGCCTTGCCGACAAGAGGTCATCGGCAAGGCTTGGCGGTATCAGCCCGGCCTGCGTTCCGGCCGCCACCCGTCGCGCCAATCCTTGAACTGGTAGGATGCACCGACGACCGGCATGAACCACGGATTGCCGGAATAGCCGGGCACGGTCGGGAACGGCAGGCGGGCGAAGGCGGACGGGCGGTTCGCCGTGCCCAGCATCTGCCATGCCGCGCAGCGGCCCAGATGCGTCATCGTCACCACGCCGCTGCCGTTGCAGGCCAGCGCGTAGTGGATGCCGTCCTGTTGGCCGACATGCGGCATGAAGTCGAAGGCGAAGGCCACGTTGCCGGTCCAGCCATGAGTGATGCGGACGCCCGCCATCTCCGGCAGCAGCCCGACCAGGAAGCGGTGCAGCCGGCGCGCGGCGCGGGCGGTGTCGTTCTGCACGAAGCTCGCCCGGCCGCCGAACAGGATGCGGGTGAAATCGGGCGACGGACGGAAATAGTAGAGCACTTTCTTGGTGTCGCCGTAGACGCGCAGCTTCGGCATCTGCGCGCGCACGCGATCCTCGCCAACCGGCTCGGTCGCGATCATGTAGCTCGCCACCGGAATCACGCGGCGGCGGTGCCAGGGCGTGACCGTGCCCGTGTAGCCGTTGGTCGCCACCATCACCTGCTTCGCGCGCACCGTGCCGCGCGAGGTGTGGACCAGATGCGCCACCCCGTCGCGCGACAGACCCTGCACCGTCACCCCGCTGCGCAGCACGGCACCTCGCGCGGCGGCAGCGCGGGCGAGGCCCTGCGTGTACAGGCCCGGATGCAGCGACCCGGCACGTTCGATCAGCAGGCCGCCATGATACAGGTCGGTGGCCAGTTCCTCCCACACACGATCCTTCCCCAGCACCGTGACCGTGTCCTGGCCGCTGCGGTTCATCATCTCGGCCCGGCGCTTCAGCGTCTCCATCGCCTTGGGCGCATGCGCACCGACGAAGCGGCCGCAGCGGCGGTAGAAACAGTCGATACCTTCCCGGCCGAGCTGCGCCTCGAAATCCTCGAAGGAGGCTTCGGCTTCCTCCACCATCTCGGCCAGCAGCGCCGGATCAAGCCCGTCGGCGACATTCGACTTGGCCCGTCCCATACTGCCCGCGCCCGACAGCGCCCCGCCGTTGCGGGAGGACGCCCCCCAGCCGATGCGCTCGCGGTCCAGCACCAGGGCGGCAACGCCGCCGCGCCCCAGCTCGATCGCCGTGGACAGCCCGGCGATGCCGCCGCCGATCACCACCACATCCGCCGTCTCCGGCAGCGGCGCGGCATCCTCGCCGGCCTCGGTGGGCGGCGCGATCTCCCACCAATAGGGGCGCTCGACAAAGCCGGGGGCCAGGATGTCGGGGCTGCTCATGCCGCCATCCTGGCAGCTTGCGGCACGGCGCGCACCTGCCGCCTAATGGCCAGGAACGCCGCGTGACGGGGACCATGGCGCGCTATTCCGGCCTGCGCATCATCGCCGAGGGGCTGCGGGGCAACCGGGGCTGGACGCCGGCCTGGCGCAAGGCCGCGCCCAAACCCGCCTACGACGTGATCATCGTCGGCGGCGGCGGGCATGGGCTCGCGACCGCCTTCTACCTCGCCAGCGAGCATGGCATCACCAATGTCGCGGTGGTGGAGAAAGGGCCGATCGGGCTGGGCAATACCGGCCGCAACACGACCATCGTCCGTTCCAACTACCTGCTGCCCGAGAACAACAATTTCTACGAGAAGTCGCTGAAGCTCTGGGAAGGGCTGGAAGCGTCGCTCGGCTACAACGTGATGATGAGCCAGCGCGGCGTCATCAACCTGTTCCACAACGACGCGCAGCGCAACGCGGCGATCAGGCGCGGCAACTCCATGCGGCTGAACGGCATCGACGCGGAACTGCTGGACCGCAACGGCGTGCGCGCCGCCTGCCCGCTGATCGATCTGGACAACGGCCGCTACCCGGTGCTCGGCGGACTGATGCAGCGCCGCGGCGGCACGGCGCGGCATGACGCCGTGGCCTGGGGCTTCGCGCAGGCCGCGGACGCACGCGGCGTGGACATCATCGAGCAGTGCGAGGTCACCGGCCTGCTGGTCGAAAGCGGCGCGGTGCAGGGCGTGCGCACGACGCGCGGCGATATCCGTGCCGGCAAGGTAGGTCTCGCGGTCGCGGGACATACCAGCGTGCTGTGCCGCATGGCCGGGTTCGATGTGCCGATCGAGACGCATCTGCTCCAGGCCTTCGTCAGCGAAGCGCTCAAGCCGATGATCGACTGCGTCGTCACCTTCGGCGCGGGGCATTTCTACATCAGCCAGTCCGACAAGGGCGGGCTGGTCTTCGGCGGCGGGCTGGACGGCTACAACAGCTACGGACGGCGCGGCACGCTGCCGACCGTGGAGCATGTGTTCGCGAGCGGCGTGGCGATGATCCCGGCACTCGGCCGCATCCGCGCGCTGCGCAACTGGGCGGGCGTGATGGACATGACGCCGGACGGGTCGCCCTTCATCTGCAACACGCCCATTGCCGGCCTGACCATGACCGCGGGCTGGTGCTATGGCGGGTTCAAGGCCACGCCCGGATCGGGCTGGTGCCATGCCTGGACCATCGCCAAGGGCGAGCCGCATCGCCTCAACGCCGCCTTCACGCTGGACCGCTTCCGCGAAGGCCGCATGCTGGACGAACGCGGCAACGGCCCGTTCGGGTGGATGCAGTAATGCTGCGGATCGCATGTCCCTTCTGCGGCCCGCGCGACGAGGCCGACTTCACCTATCGCGGCGATGCGACGGTGCGCCGGCCGGACGCGGATGCCGGCATCGACGCCTTCCACGACTACGTCTATCTGCGCGCCAACCCGCAGGGCTGGCACGTCGAATGGTGGCAGCACAGCGCCGGGTGCCGACAATGGCTGAAGGTCGTGCGCCATACCGTGACGCATGAGATCGCCGAGGTCGCCACCGCCGACGCCACCCCCGAGATCCCGGCCAACTGATGCAGGCATTCCGTCTCGCCAACGGCGGCCTCATCGACCGGTCGCGCAGCCTGGGCTTCACCTTCGATGGGCAGCACCTGTTCGGCCATCCAGGCGACACGCTGGCCTCCGCCCTGCTCGCCAACGGCATCCGCCTCGTAGGCCGCAGCTTCAAGTATCACCGCCCGCGCGGCATCCTGAGCGCGGGCGTGGAGGAGCCGAACGCGCTGGTCGAATTGCGCACCGGCGCGCGGCGGGAGGCGAACACCCGCGCCACGGTGATCGAGCTGTTCGACGGGCTGGAGGCGGCGAGCCAGAACCGGCGCGGCAGCCTGCGCTTCGACCTGATGGCGGTGAACCAGTGGTTCGCGCCGTTCATCGCCGCTGGTTTCTACTACAAGACGTTCAAATGGCCGTCGAAGCTGTGGGAGGCGCTGTACGAACCGGCGATCCGCCGCGCTGCCGGCCTGGGCCGCGCCGCCGGCCTGCCCGATCCCGACCACTACGAGACGGCGCATGCGCAGTGCGACGTGCTGGTGGTCGGCAGCGGCCCGGCCGGACTCGCGGCAGCACGCGCGGCCGGGGCTTCGGGCGCGCGGGTGATCCTGGCGGAACAGGATCCGGAATTCGGTGGCGGCCTGTTGCTGGAACCCGCGCACGAGGCGTGGCGCGTGGAGGCTGTCGCCGCCCTCGCCGCCATGCCGGAGGTGACGCTGCTGCCGCGCACCACCGTGTTCGGCTTCTACGATCACGGCATGCTGGGCGCGGTGGAGCGCGTGGCCGACCACCTGCCCGCCCCGCCGCCCGACACCCCGCGCCAGCGAAGCTGGACCATCCGCGCGCGGCAGGTGGTGCTGGCGACCGGTGCGCACGAACGCGCCATCGCCTTTCCCGGCAACGACCGGCCGGGCGTGATGCTGGCCGGCGCGGGGCATGCGTATCTGCGGCGCTGGGCAGTGCAGCCGGGCCATGCAGCGGTGCTGTTCGCCACCCACGATGCCGCCTATGCCGCGCTCGTGCCGCTGGCGGAGGCGGGCGTGCGCATCGTTTCCGTGGTCGATCCGCGCGCGGACAGTCCGGCGATGCAGGCGGCGCGCGAGGCTGGTTTCCCTGTCGCCGCCGACAGCGAGGTCTGCGGCACGGTGGGCGCTCATGCCCTGCGCGGCGTGCGGATCCGCCGGGGCAGCGAAGCGGGTGCGGTGCATACGGCCGACGTGCTGCTGACGTCGGGCGGCTGGGACCCGGCCATCAACCTCGCAAGCCAATCGGGCGCGATGCCGGTCTGGGACGAGCGCCTGTCAACCTTCGTTCCGGGCACGCCGGTTCAGGCCGAACGCAGCGCGGGGGCGGCGCGCGGCGTGATGGGGATTGCCGCGGCGGCGGCCGACGGCGCCGCTGCCGGAGCCGCCGCCGCGACGGCAGCCGGCTTCACGCCGGGCGAAGTTCCGCCGCTTCTCACACAGGATCCGGACCCCACGCCCTTCCCGCTGTACGAGGTGAAGGCGCGCGGAAAATCCTTCGTCGATTTCCAGCATGACGTGACCACCGCCGACCTGCGCCTCGCGCATCAGGAAGGCTTCAGTCATATCGACCATGCCAAGCGGTACACGACGCATGGCATGGCGACCGACCAGGGCAAGACCGGCGGCCTGCTCGGCGCCGCCGTGCTGGCCGAGACGCGCGGCCTGTCCGTGGCCGAAATCGGCCTGCCTCGCTTCCGCCCCTTCGCCACGCCGGTCGCGATCGGCGCCATCGCCGGGCATGAGGTCGGCCCGAACTTCCAGCCCGAACGCCGCACCGCGCTGCACGACTGGCACGCGGAGGCGGGTTGCGTGTGGATGGATGCCGGCATCTGGAAACGCCCCGCCTGGTATCCGCGCGAAGGCGATGCCGATGCCTGGGCCAGCATCAAGCGCGAGGCGCGCGCGGTGCGGGAGAAGGTGGGCGTCTGCGATGTTTCCACACTGGGCAAGATCGAGGTGCGCGGCCCCGACGGGGCCACCTTCCTCGACCGCGTCTATGCCAACACCTTCTCCACGCTGGCGATCGGCCGCGCGCGCTACGGACTGATGCTGCGGGAAGACGGGATGGTGTTCGACGACGGCACCACCAGCCGCCTCGGCCCGGACCGCTACTTCGTCACCACCACCACGGCCAATGCGGGACCGGTGCTGGCGCATCTGGAATTCCACCTCCAGACCTGCTGGCCGGAGCTGGATGTCAGCCTCACCAGCGTCACCGACCAATGGGCGTCGATGTCCGTCGCCGGACCGCAGGCGCGGGCCGCGATCGCGCAGGTGATCGAAGACATCGACCTGTCGGACGCGGCGTTCCCCTTCATGGCCGTGGCGGAATGCCGCGCCGCCGGCGTCCCCGCCCTGCTGTTCCGCATCAGCTTCTCGGGCGAGATGGCCTATGAGATCGCGGTGCCTGCGGGCCATGCACGGCACGTCTGGACGCGGGTGATCGAAGCCGGTGCCACGCCCTATGGCGTCGAGGCGCTCGGCCTGCTGCGCATCGAGAAGGGCCATGTCGCGGGCGGCGAGATCAACGGCCAGACCACGGCGCAGGACCTCGGTCTCGGTCGCATGCTGAAGAAACGCGATGACTTCATCGGACGCACGCTGGCGCAGCGCCCCGCGCTGCTGGATATGGCGCGGCCAAGCCTTGTCGGCCTGCGCAGCCTCGATCCCGGCCAGCGGCTGCAGGCCGGCGCGCATCTGGCCGAGGCGGGGGACGGGCCGAGCCTCGGCCACGTGACGAGCACGACGCAATCCGTGGTGCGGCCGGGCTGGATCGGGCTGGGCCTGCTGCGGGACGGAGCCGCGCGCATCGGCGGCACGATGCTCGCCCTCAACCCGCTGATGAACGAGACCGTGCCGGTCGCGATCGTTTCCCCGCACCACTACGATCCGGAGAACCGGCGTGTCCGTGGCTGACATCGCGCTGCCGGGTTGCGACATCGTCCAGCTTGCCGCACGGCGCGGACAAGCCGATGCGCTGGGCATGGCGCTGCCGGGGCCGGGTGCTGCCATCCGCACAGGCGAGTTCGATGCCTTGTGGATTCAGCCGCAGGCTTGGCTGCTGATCGCCCCCTCCGGCCCCGAAGGCGCATTCGCCGCACGCATCACCGCGCTGGCCGCGGATCGCGGCGCGGTCATCGACCAGACCCATGGGCGCACCGTGTTCCGCATCGCCGGCCCCGGCGCGCGCGACCTGCTGGCGCGCGGCTGCCGGATCGACCTGCATCCGCGCGCATTCGGCCCCGGCCGCGTCGCGGCCACGATCATCGCGCAGATCGGCTGCATCATCCATCAGCGCGACGACGCGCCGAGCTTCGACCTGATCGTGCCTTCCACGCTGGCGGGCAGCTTCGCTGCATGGATGGGAGCCGACCCGGCCCATACGGGTAGTGCCATTCGCTGACCGTCCCGCAGCATCCCCTCTCCCCCCACGCGGGAGAGGGAGTCAGGCGTTGCGGGCGCGGCGGGCGATCTCCGCCTCGCTCGGCGTGGCCAGCGCGAAGGATCCGGTCGTGACCTCGCCCGCGCGTTCGTAGCTCGCGATCACCACGCCCTTGGCCGAGGCGACCGTCTTCGCCAGCCTGAACGCAGCGGGCACGGCCCCATCGTCGAACAGGCGCTTTCCCTTGCCCAGCATGATCGGGAAGATGAACAGGTGGAGCGTGTCGATCAGATCGTTCGCAAGCAGGGTCCGGACCAGCACGCCGCTGCCGTAGACGAGCAGCGCGGGACCATCCGCCCGCTTCAGTTCATGCAGGCGCGTGACGATATCGGGGCCCAGCGCTTCGCTGTGCTGCCAGGTGAGCGTGTCCGGCGCGTGCGTCGCCACATACTTGGCGGCAGCGTTGAACTTACGGGCAATGGTGCGGTCGCCTTCCTCGGGCGCCGCGTTCGCCTCGGCATAGGGCCAGTGCGCGGCGAAGATGTCGTAGGTCCGGCGCCCGAGCAGCAGGTCGAACGGCGCGGCGAGGATTTCGTCCACCGCAGCACCGCTCGTCTCATCGGAATGGGGCACCAGCCAGCCGCCATGCGCGAAGCCGCCCGACCTGTCCTCGTCCGGGCCGCCTGGCGCCTGGATGACGCCATCCAGGGTGATGAACTCACTGACGACGATCCTGCGCATGGCGTTTCTCCTTCCCGCGGCCAATATGGCGCACGGGGTGGCACGGGCCAGCGCGGGCGTGACAGTGACCCGGCCGCGCTGTACCGCTCGGCGATGATCGAAGGAGCGGAACGATGGCGATGAACGCCGCGCGCCGGGTGCTGCTGCTGACGGGAGCGTCGCGCGGCATCGGCCATGCCACGGTGAAGCGGTTCTCCGCCGCCGGCTGGCGTGTCATCACCGTCTCCCGCCAACCCTTCCCGGAGCAATGCCCCTGGGAGATGGGGCCGGAGGATCACATCCAGCTCGACCTGACCGATCCCGGGGCGACGGAAACGGCGATCGCGGAGATCACGAAGCGGCTGGAACCGGAGGGCGGGCGGCTGGATGCGCTGGTGAACAACGCCGCCATCTCACCCAAGGGCAGCGGCGGGGCGCGGCTTGGCACGCTCGACACGGCGCTGGAGGACTGGCTCACCGTTTTCCGCGTCAACTTCTTCGCACCCGTGCTGATGGCGCGCGGGCTGGTCGGGCCGCTGCGGAAGGCGAAGGGGTCGGTGGTGAACGTGACCTCGATCGCGGGCAGCCGGGTGCATCCCTTCGCAGGGGCGGCCTATGCGACCTCGAAGGCGGCGCTGGCCGCGCTGACGCGGGAGATGGCGGCGGATTTCGCGCCGCTCGGCATCCGGGTGAACGCGATCTCGCCGGGGGAGATCGACACCTCGATCCTCTCGCCGGGAACCGAGAAGATCGTGCGGGAGCAGATCCCGATGCGCCGCCTCGGCCGGCCGGAGGAAGTGGCGCAGGCGATCTACTTCCTGTGCACGGACGCGTCGTCCTACATGAACGGCGCGGAGCTGCACATCAACGGCGGGCAACACGTTTAGCTGCCCGCACGCTGACGGGAAGGAAGGCGCTTAGACTTCGCCTTCCTGCCGCAGCATCTTCAGCGATTCGCGCAGCGCCGCCGCCGTGTCCGCCACATCCTGTTCGGTATGCGTGGCGGACAGCACGCCGCCGATGCGGCCGTTCGTGTCCACGCCATTGACCATCATCGCCAGCCGCAGCCGGCCGAGCAACGCCTTGGGCGAATCCTTCAGCTCCGCCGCCGGGATGGTCATGGCATCGAAGGATGTCGGCCTGATCGCCCGCTTCCCGGGATTGGTGAACAGGTGGAACCCGGAATAGGTGCCGTAGAAGGCCCAGCTCAGCCCGGCATCCTCCAGCACCGCGTTCAACGCGGCGCGCAGCGCGGCCGCGGTGGCGCTGGCGCGGTCGGTCGCGTCGGTCTCCGCGATCACGGTCAGCGCCGCGGTGCCCGCGGCGGCGGAGACCGGGTTGGCGTTGAACGTGCCGGGATGCTGGATCTTCTCCTTCCCCGCGGCAGCGCTGACCGCGAAGTCGAGCTGATCCAGCACGTCCTTCCGCCCCGCCACAGCAGCACCGGGCAGGCCGCCCGCCACGATCTTGGCGAAGCTCGACAGGTCGGGCCGGATGCCATAGGCGACCTGCGCCCCGCCGGGGGAGACGCGGAAGCCGGTCACGACCTCATCCATGATCAGCAGCGCGCCGTTCGCTTCGGTCAGCCGCCGCAGCTCGTGCACGAAGTCCGGGTCGATCGGGATCTGCCCGAACGTGCCGCCGGTGGGCTCCAGGATCGCGGCCGCGATGTCGTTATTCGCTGCGAAGGCGGCGCGCAGGCCGGCGATGTCATTCTGATCGACCAGCACGGTCTTGTCCGTGATGCCCGGGATCACACCCGGCGTGGGGGTGCCGTCGAAATGGTTCGAGTAGCCCCCCGCCATATGGTCGTGCCAGCCGTGGAAATGCGCACGCAGGCGCAGGATCGTCTGCCGTCCGGTGAAGGCGCGGGCCAGCCGCAGCGCCATCAGCGTCGCCTCGGTGCCCGAGGAGGTGAAACGAACCCGCTCCGCCGACGGGACCAGGCGCTGGATCGCCTTGGCCCAGGTGATCTCACCCTGATGGCTTGCGCCGAAATGCGTGCCCGCCGCCATGGCCGTGGCCACCGCCTCCGTCACGGCCGGATGCTGGTGGCCAAGCAGCAGCGCGCCGTGACCGCCGAAGAAATCGATGTAGCGGTTGCCGTCCACGTCCCATTTGTGCGGCCCCTGCGCACGGCTGACATAGAGCCCGTACGGGTCGAGGTAGCGCCCGTCATGGGTGACGCCGCTGGGAAAAAGGCGCGCCGCTTCCGCCGCCAGGCTGGCGGACCCCGGTGTGCGTTCGCGATAGGCGGCGACGATGCGCGAATTGGTGAATGCGTTCACGGCTGCTTCTTAACCCCGACCCGATACCGGTCTGTGATCACGGCACCAATGGTCCACGGGGACAAGGGGCATGATGCGCCGCCGCGGGGCACGTGGCGGCGACAGGGCCTCTCCGCCGCCCGCGGCGGCGGAGAGGGGCGAGCCGGGGCAGACTCAGGCCTCCCGGCGTGCGTTCCACAGCAGCGGATAAGTGCTTCTGAGGATGCCCGTGACGTCGCTGCGCCGCGCGATGGGCTGATACCATTGCCCGATGGGAATGAAGGGCACTTCGTCCCAAACGATTGTCTGGATCTGGCGCGCCAGCGCACGCTCGGCCTCCAGGTCCGGGGCGCGATACCAGGCAGCGCGCAGTTCTTCCAGCCGCGGGCTTGTCGGCCAGCCGAACCACGCGTCCGGGCCGTTGCCGCGCAACGCCGTGTAGGCGGCCGGGTTCGCGAAGGTGAGACCGCCGCCATAGGTGACAAAGGTGCTCCAGCCCCCCTTCTCCACCGGCTCGCGGCTGTTGCGGCGGCCGATCACCGTGCCCCAGTCGGCGCTGACATATTCCACGTTCAGCCCCACGCGCTCGTACACATCGCGCGTCACCTGGGCGATGGCCTGCACGACCGGGAAATCGGACGGCGAAAGCAGGACCACCTTCTCGCCCTTGTAGCCGGACTCGCGCACCAGCCGCTTCGCCAGCTCCACGTCGCGCTTGCCGGTCAGCGCCTCAAGCCCGGCATCGTTCGCGAGCGGCGTGCCGAGCGGAAACACGCCCACGCCGGTCCGCGCCAGCTCCCGCTCGCTGCCCATCACGGCAGCCATGAAATCGTCCTGGTCGATGGCGGGCAGCAAGGCGCGGCGCAGCTTCGGATTGTTGAAGGGCGGATGCAGATGATTGAAACGGATCAGCCCGACCGAGCCGAGCAGGTCCACCTTGGTGTCCACCACCACGCCCCGCGTCTGGCGCAATTGCGGCAACAGGTCGGAGAGGGGCTGCTCGATCCAGTCCACCTCGCCGGTCTGCAGGGCGGCGGCGGCGATGGCGGGGTCAGGCATGATGGCCCATTCCACGCGATCGAAATGGACGTTCTTGCCGCCGGCGAGGAACGATGCCGGCTCCTGCCGCGGCACGTAGTCCTCGAACTTCGCATAGACCGCACGCACGCCGGAGACCCATTCGTCGCGCACGAAGCGGAACGGGCCGCTGCCGACGAATTCGGTGATCTGCTGGAACGGATCGGTCCGCGCCATCCGCTCCGGCATGATGAAGCAGGCTTCCGAGCCGAGCGCGTAGGGCAATACGGGAAACGGTGACTTCAACCGGATCTCGAAGCGCCGGTCATCCAGCGCCCGCATTTCATCAAGCTGCGCGAGGAGTTGCTGACCGAAACCATTGCGCCGCGCCCAGCGCGTGATTGAAGGGATGCAGTCCGCCGAGCGGACCGGTTCTCCATCATGGAACTTCAATCCCTCGCGCAGCGTCAGCACCCAGCGCAGGCCGTCCTGCGAGACCTCATGCCCCGCCACCATCTGCGGCTTCGCGACCAGGTTCTCGTCGATCCCGTAGAGCGTGTCCCAGATCATGAAGGCGTTGTTCCGGACCACGATGGCCGTGGTCCAGACCGGGTCCGGGCTGGGCAGGTTCCCCTGCGGCACGAAGCGCAGCGTGCGGTTCGGCTGTGCGAGGGCCGGCGCGGCCAGCGTGGCGGCAGCGGCGGTCAGAAACGTTCGGCGTCTCATGCGCGTCCCCTTGTCGTGCAGGGCCGATGCCCGGCTTCCCTGCGCCGGGTCTTGAACTGCCCGGCGTCTGGGACGGACGCTGGCATCCGCAAGCCGCGCAAGGCCAGCGCGGACGCGCAGGCCGCGCGATTCCCTCGCGCAGCGACAATGCGCCGTTCGGAGACGTGGAAAGCGGGAGGCGGCCTATCCCGCGACGCGATCCTGTTCGCGCACCGCCGCGAAACGCAGCATGGGCCAGTCCTCCTCGGCCCGGCGGCGGCGCCAGTCGCTCGCGAACAGCGCCACGGTGGCGCCGTCATGGTCCTCGGCCGAATCCGCGCGGTTGGTGCTGCGCCAGCGGTCCAGCGCGGCCGCATCGTCGGTCGCGATCCAGCGCACCGTGTCCCAGGGTGCTGCCTCCCACGACACGGGCACGCCGTATTCCACACGCAGCCGGCTCGCCAGCACGTCGAGCTGGAGCTGGCCAATCACGCCGATCACCGGGGCGGACCCGTCCAATGGCCGCAGCACCTGCACCACGCCTTCATCCGCGAGCTGATCCAGCGCGGTGCGCAGCTTCTTCGCCAGCATCGGGTCCTCCAGCCGTGCGCGGCGCAGGATCTCGGGCGCGAAGCTCGGCACGCCACGGAAGTTCAGCGCCTCGCCCTCGGTCAGCGTGTCGCCGATGCGCAGCAGGCCGTGATTGGCGATGCCGACCACGTCGCCGGGCCACGCCTCCTCCGCCACCTGCCGGTCCTGGGCGAAGAAGAACAGCGGCGCGTTGACCGGGATCTGCTTGCCGGTGCGCACCTGCTTCAGCCGCATCCCCTTCTGCAGCCGCCCGGCGCAGAGCCGCAGGAAGGCGACGCGGTCACGGTGGTTGGGGTCCATGTTGGCCTGGACCTTGAACACGAAGCCGGACAGCCGTTCCTCATCCGGTGAGACGGTGCGCGCATCCGCCTCGCGCGGCCGGGGCGGCGGGGCGAAGCGGGCAAGGCCGTCGAGCAGATGTGCCACGCCGAAATCGCGCAGGGCCGAGCCGAAATAGACAGGCGTCAGATGGCCTTCGAGGAAGGCGTCGCGGTCCAGCGGCGGGAACCCGCCATCGGCCAGGGCCGCGCCTTCGCGGAAGGCGGCGGCGGTCTCGGCCGGCATCAGTTCGTCGATGCGCGGATCGTCCAGGCCGGACACCTTCACCCGCGCACCTTCCTCCATCAGCAGCAGTGCGGGGTCGAGCAGGTCGTAGGTGCCGCGGAAGGTCGGCCCGGCGCCGACCGGCCATGCGGCGGGGGCGGCATCCAGCGCCAGCGTCTTCTCGATCTCGTCGATCAGGTCGAACGGGTCGCGGCCGTCGCGGTCCATCTTGTTGACGAAGGTGACGATGGGGATGTCGCGCAGGCGGCAGACCTCGAACAGCTTGCGGGTCTGGCTCTCGATGCCCTTGGCCGCGTCCAGCACCATCACCGCCGCGTCCACGGCCGTCAGCGTGCGGTAGGTGTCCTCGGAGAAGTCCTCGTGGCCCGGCGTGTCGAGCAGATTGAAGACCAGCCCGTCACGCTCGAACGTCATGACCGAAGTCGCGACCGAGATGCCGCGATCCTGCTCGATCTTCATCCAGTCCGACCGGGTGCGCCGCTGGTCGCCCTTGGCGCGCACCGCGCCGGCGAGCTGGATCGCGCCACCCTTCAGCAGCAGCTTCTCGGTCAGCGTGGTCTTGCCCGCGTCCGGGTGCGCGATGATCGCGAAGGTGCGGCGGCGGGCGGCCTGGGCGCCGACGGGGCTGTGGGGAGAGGCATCCATCGGCGGGGATTTAGTCGCTCCGCCCCCCGCCGTCACGCGTCGGAGGACACGGCAGCCCCGCCATGACCGGGGCGGGCTGGCCGAGAATGTTCCGCTTCCTCTATCTCAATCATAGATTGATATATGGGGAAGGAATGACACCGAAACGCATGTGGCGGTTGGCTTCTTATGGAATCGCTCTTGTTCTCGGAGGCTTGGCCTGCTGGCAGGGTGTCACCCCCGCCTTGTCGGGTGATGGCAGATTCTGGATGCGGGCGGGGGGAGATCTGGCCCAGAACTTGGCCGGTCATCTTGCCTTCCAACAGGGCGGATGGACCTGGCCGGCTCTGGTGAGCACCCAGCTCTTCTGGCCAGAAGGTCTGAACATCGCGCTGACCGACAGCAATCCACTGATCTCACTGATCGCAAAGGTTGCCGTGGCGCCGCTGATGGGCGAACCGACCAATCTGTTCGGCGTGTGGATCGCGCTTTGCGTCGTGCTGCAACCCGTGGCGGCGGCCTACGCGGCGAACGCGCTGGCACCCAAGGCCAACGGAAGTCGAGTCCTGCTGATCGCGACCGCGGCGGCCGCCTTCTCATTGCTGTGGCCAGCATGGCTCAGTCGTCTCGGGCACATAAACCTTATCGGACACTTCTGCCTTCTGATGGCGCTCGGCCTTTCCGCCCGCGCCGTGGCGAACCGTCGCCCCGTGCCGGTCGGACCAACTGTCGGACTGCTTACGGCCGCAATCCTCATCCACCCCTATCTCTTTGTCTTTTCCGCGGCGCTGCTGGCTGCTCCGCTGCTTCGAGCAGACATTCAGGGACGACATGCCCGGCTAAAGGAGGCCAGCCGGCTTCTGATGTCGGTCGGCTGTGCAGCCCTGCTGCATCGGCTGCTTGGGGGCAGCAGCGGTGGCGCCGATCGCGGCTTCGGCCATTACTCGATGAACCTCCTCTCCCCGATCTTTCCGCAACGGTCGGGCATCTTCGGTGCGTCGCTGCCGGTGATCGACGCCACCGGCGGCCAATATGAAGGGTTCAACTATCTCGGTGCTGGAGGGCTACTGGTGGTTGCGGTCGCGCTGGCATTGGGATGGGGACGCGGCTGGCGCGGCTGGTACCCGCTTCTGGGCGTGCTCGGTTGCCTTACCTTTCTGGCTCTGACGCCACGCATCTACGCAGGCACGCTCCTGGTCCTGCCGTTGCCAGCGTGGCCCTGGGATCAGGTCTTCGGCATCGTCCGCGCCTCGGGGCGGGCCTTCTGGGCGGTTGCGTACGCCCTCGTGTTCGGTGCCATCGGGTTCCTCGGCGTGCGGCTGCCGGTTGTCTTGTCTGCCCCACTGTTCGGGCTGGCGATTGCAATACAGGCGATGGATACGACGCCGCTGCTGAACGAGGCCCGAGGCATTCTGGCAGAAGGCGAGGCGCACCTTCCCCCGCTTCCGGTGCTGCCACCCGGTTTGCATCTGTTCCGAACCGCTCCTCCCTGCCCAGCGCCGGGCGTCGCGGCGAGCATCATCGATCGCAGCCGCCTCGCCGCGGTGAGAGCGGGGGCGGCACTGACGGATATCCGCAGTGCTCGGTCGCCTGTCTGGTTCAACTGCGAAACCGGCTTGTCCGACGCGCTTGAAACCCCGTTGCAGGCAGGGGAGACGCGCCTGTTCCTTCCCCCGGCCAGCAGAGTGCTGCGACAGGAAGCGCTGGGCGTGGAGGCCATGTGTCGAAGCCAGGGCGAGGCCGTGCTCTGCGCACGCCGCCTCGACGTGCAGGGCGCACAGATACCATCCGGAGAAGCGCTGCCGACACTGACAGACGAACTCGCCGCCTTGCTCGCCACTGGTTGGCAGGCGGATACGGACGGCACCGCGTGGTCGGAAGGGCCACGCGCAACGCTGCTGTTCCGGACCGATGCAGCCGCCATACGTCTGCACTTGAGCGGGATCGGACGCCGGGTGGGCGAGCCGCGCCCGGCCGTCTTCCGGGTGAATAATGGGCCACCGGTTCCTCTGACCTTGCCCGATCTGAGCGAACAGGACGTCGTGCTGAATGTCCCACAGCCGCGTGATAGAAACATCGTACGGATCGTGATCGATCTCTATCGTCCGATCGATCCGCGGGCGCGGAACCTCATGGCACCAGTGCGACGTGCTGGTGTGCAACTACGGTCCGTTTCAGCCGTCTCGCCATAGCGCCGCCAGTGCCAGCAGCGCGGGGTGTCGTCGCCTCCCCCTGGTTTGACCCCTCCCAGCACTGCTCACAGAGACGTGGCTGAAATGGCCGGCCCTTGATATCGTCACTTGGCGATATATATATCGTCAGACATGGATATACCCGCGCCCGACCTAGACCTGGATGCCGCGCTGAAGGCCGTGTCGCACCCGGTCCGGCGCAGTATCCTGCTGTGGCTGAAGGACCCGGAGGGCAATTTCCCGGACCAGGAGCACCCGCTGTCCCTGGGCGTCTGCGCCGGCCAGATCGACGCCCGCGCCGGCCTGTCGCAATCCACCGTCTCCGCCCATCTGGCCGTGCTGCAACGCGCGGGGCTGATCACCGGCCGCCGCGTGGGCCAGTGGGTGTTCTTCAAGCGGGACGAGGCGGCGATCCACCGCTTCCTCGCCCGCATCGGGGCCGCGCTCTAGCCCCTCCCCTTCCGGAAAGAACAAGAACATGTCGTTGCCGCTGCTGGTCCTCGCGCTCAGCTCTTTCGCGATCGGCACAACGGAGTTCGTCATCATGGGCCTGCTGCCCGAGGTGGCGTCCGACCTCTCCGTCTCCATCCCTACGGCCGGCTGGCTGGTCAGCGGCTATGCGCTGGGCGTGGCCTTCGGCGCGCCGGTCATGGCCATGGCCACCGCGCGGCTGCCGCGGCGGGGGGCGCTGATCGCGCTGATGGGGGTGTTCATCCTCGGCAACCTGTTCTGCGCGCTGGCCCCCGGATACTGGCCGCTGATGGGCGCGCGCGTGGTCACCGCGCTGTGCCATGGCGCATTCTTCGGCATCGGCTCGGTCGTGGCGGCTAGGCTCGCCGCCCCGGGCAAGGAGGCTTCGGCCGTGGCCTTGATGTTCACCGGCCTGACGCTGGCCAACGTGCTGGGCGTGCCCGCGGGCACCGCGATCGGGCAGATCGCCGGGTGGCGGACCACGTTCTGGGCGGTGACCGGGATCGGCGTGATCACCTTCATCGGCCTGATCGCCGCACTGCCCCGGCAGAAGGAAGAGACGCGGCTGAACCTCACCGCCGAATTCCGCGCCCTGGGCGGGGGCGCGGTCTGGCTGGCGCTCGGCACCACCGTCCTGTTCGCCAGTTCGATGTTCGCGCTGTTCACCTACATCGCGCCGCTGCTGAAGGACGTGACCGGGCTGCCGGACAAGGGCGTGAGCCTGACGCTGCTGCTGATGGGCGTGGGGCTGACGATCGGCAACATCGTGGGCGGAAAGCTGGCCGACCGTTCGTTGGCGCAGGCCCTGGCGGGCGCCTTCGCGGGCATGGCGATATTCGCCCTGGCCACGTCCTGGGCGAGTGCCGCGCCGCTGCCGACCTGGATCGTGCTGTTCCTGTGGTCCTTCGCGACCTTCGCCGCGGTGCCCGCGCTGCAGATCAACGTGGTCCGGCGCGGCGGGCGGGCGCCGAACCTCGTCTCCACGCTCAATATCGGCGCGTTCAACCTGGGCAACGCGCTGGGCGCCTGGGCCGGCGGGCTGGTGATCGACGCCGGGCTGGGCCTGACGCGCGTGCCCTTCGCGGCGGCCGCCTTCGCGCTGGCCGGCATCCTGGCGGTGGCGATGGGCTTCCCGCCGCGCCGCGAGACCGCGGGCGTGCCGGCGTGCTGCGATCCCCGGCAGCCGGAAGGCTGATACCGTCCAGCCTTGCCGATGACCTCTTATCGGCAAGGCGCGGCGGGATCGCGCGCGGGGTTGGCAAGGCGGCCGCGCGCAAAAGGAGACTCATTCCGAATCAGCCGAAAGGCCGACTGGTATGAGGAATCGTCGGCGCGGTTGCGGCGCTACGCTACGCGCCGACCCGCCAGCCGTCGCTTGCCTTGATCAGGCTGGTGCGTGCGTCCACGGGCGCTCCCATCCCGGGAAGCTGCTGGAATTCCGGCCGCTGCGCCCATTTCGGCACGTCCTTCAGCTTCCAGCGATACTCCACCTGGACCGGCGTGCCTGGCCCCTGTCCGGGTTCGGTCCAGCGCACCACGCTGTCCACGCCACGCCGGCCGACGCAGAAGCCGCGCGCATTGTCCCACCACGTCTTCGCTTCCGCGGTCGGTTCGATCACGTCCACCACCTGCGTGATGAAGCCCCGCGCCTGCCGCTCGGGCGTGATCGTGACATAGCCGGCCTTCTGCATCGCCACGAGGATCGGATGCACCGGTCCCTGCCCGAAGCCGCCGCGGTTGAGCCGCAGGGGCCAGCGCACCGCGCCGCCACCCTGGATGCCCATGCATTCGAACCGGCCCTCCAGGCTCTTGTCGATGGCAGCGGCGAAGCGGGATTCGCTTGGTCCGTCACCGCACGCCGCGAGAAACAGCGCGGCCGCGCCAAATGCCAGAACCGCGAACTTCATCCGGCCACTCCCCTCGGTTGAATCGAGGGCTGCTCATTACGCGAAAGTAAGGCGGCTTCAAGATGCAAACGGCCGTCCCGCCATCTGATCATGGCGGGGTCTTCGATTTCATGTATCCGGCTACCAACGGCCGCCACGGCCCCTCGCCGCTGCCGGGCGGGACGTGTATCACCGGCCCATCGTCGCCTTCTTGTCCTGCGCGGCGAGCATCGCGCCCATCGCCGGAGAATGACAGCATGAAGACTCGCGCCGCCATCGCCTGGGAAGCCGGCAAACCGCTGACCATCGAGGAGATCGACATCGAAGGCCCCCGCGCGGGCGAGGTGCTGGTCGAGGTCATGGCCACCGGCGTCTGCCACACCGACGCCTACACCCTGTCCGGTGCGGACCCCGAAGGGCTGTTCCCCGCCATCCTGGGCCATGAAGGTGCGGGCATCGTGCGCGAGGTGGGGCCGGGCGTGACCACGCTGAAGCCCGGCGACCACGTGATCCCGCTCTACACGCCCGAATGCCGCCAGTGCAAAACCTGCCTGTCGCGGCGGTCCAACCTCTGCACCTCGATCCGCGCCACCCAGGGCAAGGGGCTGATGCCTGACGGCACGTCGCGCTTCCGCTGCGAGGGCAAGGACGTCTTCCACTACATGGGCTGCTCGACCTTCGCGAACTTCACCGTCCTGCCGGAGATCGCGCTCGCCAAGGTCCGGGAGGACGCGCCCTTCGACAAGATCTGCTACATCGGCTGCGGCGTGACCACCGGCATCGGCGCGGTGATCTGGACCGCCAAGGTCTGGCCCGGCGCCAATGTCGCCGTGTTCGGCCTGGGTGGGATCGGGCTGAACGTGATCCAGGGTGCCCGCATGGCCGGCGCCGACAAGATCATCGGCATCGACCTGAACCCGGGCCGCGAGGAGATGGCCCGCAAGTTCGGCATGACCCATTTCGTCAACCCGAAGGAGGTGGGCGAGGACAAGGTCGTGCAGGCGATCATCGACCTGACCGGCGGCGGAGCCGATTTCTCCTTCGAATGCATCGGCAACACCAAGGTGATGCGCCAGGCGCTGGAATGCGCCCATCGCGGCTGGGGTGAGAGCATCATCATCGGCGTCGCCGCCGCGGGTCAGGAGATCAGCACGCGGCCGTTCCAGCTCGTCACCGGCCGCGTCTGGAAGGGCTCGGCCTTCGGCGGCGCGCGCGGACGGACGGACGTGCCGCACATCGTCGATTGGTACATGGACGGCAAGATCAACATCGACGACCTGATCACTCACACCATGCCGCTGGAGAAGATCAACGACGCCTTCGACCTGATGCATGAGGGCAAGAGCATCCGGTCCGTGGTGGTCTACTAAGCACCTGCGGCCAGCGCGGGGCAGAGCCCCGCGCGAGCGGGTCCATCCGCCGCGCCGGCGACACCAGATGCGGCACGGGATCGCCGCCGCGGTCCCACCTCATCGCACTATCGGACCCCGCATGCCCGACCAGCCCACACACCCCGCCGCGGACAAGGGACCGTCCGCGACGCTGATCTTCGTGCTCGCCCTCGCCACGGGCGCACTCGTCGCCAACCTGTACTATGCGCAGCCACTGGTGGCGCAGATCGCGCCGGCGATCGGGGTCGAACCTGATCTCGCCGGCTCGGTCGTCAGCGTCACGCAGCTTGGCTACGGCCTCGGCCTGTTCCTCCTCGTCTCGCTCGCCGACCTGATCGAAAACCGCAAGCTCGTGCTGGTCACGCTGACCGGCACGATCGTCGGCCTGTGCGGCATGGCGGCCTCGACCGCGCTGGTGCCGTTCCTGATCTCCTCCTTCCTGGTTGGGCTGTGCTCCACGGCGGCGCAGATGCTGCTACCGCTGACCGCCCAGCTCGTGCCCGCGGAACGGCGCGGGCAGGTGATCGGCAATGTCATGGCCGGACTGCTGACCGGCATCATGCTCGCACGGCCGATCTCCCTGTTCATCGCGGCCAGCTTCGGCTGGCGCACGGTGTTCTGGTGCTCGGCCGTGCTGATGGCGGCGATCGGCCTGATTCTCGCGCGCGCCCTGCCGCGCTACCGGCCGGCGGGCGGGATGGGCTACGGGCGCGTTCTCGCCTCCATGACCGGCCTGCTGCGGGATCTGCCACCCGTCCGCTGGCGCGCCCTGTACCAGATGCTGCTGTTCGCCGGCTTCAACATGTTCTGGACCGCCGTCCCCCTGGCCCTGGCCGAACGCTTCGGGCTGGGCGGACACGGGATCGGGCTGTTCGCGCTCGCCGGCGCGGGCGGCGCTCTGGCGGCACCGATCGCGGGCCGGCTGGCCGATCGCGGGCTGACGCACATCGCCACGGCAGCCGCGATGGCGGTGTTCGGCCTGGCGTTCTACGCCACCGGCTGGGCGATGGCCGCGATGGCGCTGGCCGCGATGGTCGTGCTTACCGTCATCTTCGACGGCACGGTGCAGATCAACCAGGTGGTCGGACAGAGGACCATCTTCTCCGTGCCTGCCGGGGTGCGCGGCCGGGTGAACGCGATCTACATGACCATCACCTTCCTGGGCGGTGCGCTCGGGTCCGTGCTCGGCACCGTCACCTATCACCGCGGCGGCTGGGACCTGACATCCGGCGTGGGCGGGGCGATCGGACTGTTCGCGCTGCTGCTGCTGGCGATCGAGCTGCGCGGGATAAAGGCGCGGCACGGCGGGGGATGAGGGCCACCGCCTCACCCTGCTGTGCGCGCCACCGCAAGGCTGTACGCTGGTGGGCGCGTGACACGGACACCCACTTCCCTCCCGCGCGTCCTTCCCGAACGGATCTTCCACGTCGTCGAGGAAGCCAACTGGCCCTCCGTCCAGCGTGACGGCCTGCTGCCGGCGCGGTCGCTGCTGGACCGCGCGCTCGGCCCGACGGCCGGCCCCGTCGCGAGCCGCACCCACCGGCCGCGCGCGCTGGACCTGCCCTGCGGCACGCGGCTGCGGGATCAGGCGCCTATGCCGCCCGCCCTGCTCGCGCGCTGCCTGCTGCCGCCATTGACGCCGGAGGACTGGTACGCGCTCGTCAATGCCGGCGTGTATTTCTGGACGCGGGAGGACAGGCTGCGCCGCCATCTGTCCGCGCTGCGCCGCACGAAGCAGCGCATCCTGGTGCTGGACGGGCCGCGACTGGCCGCCGCGTATCGCGACCAGGCCTTCGTCACCCCGTTCAATGTCGGCTCCGCCCGGCGGCGTCCATCTCCGCGCGGGCCTGCGACCTTCGTTGCCTACGCGGCCTGGCACCGCACGGCATGGCGCACGGAACACCCCGCGCCGGCCAGCGGCCGGCCACCATCCCATCCCCCGGCCGAACTGGTGATCCGCGCGCCGATCCCCGATGCGATGGGATTCGTGACCGACATCCTCTCGGCGGACATCGCGCGACAGGCGGCCTGACCGCCGCGCTGCCGGAAACGCCCCCTTCCCTGTCCGATGGGACCGGGAAGGGGGCGGGTGGTCGGCTCAGTGAATCTCCGCCGAAGCGGCCACGGCGGCGCGCAGCTTCGCGGGAGTGAAATCAGCCGCGCGCACGCAGTCCAGGATCACCTTCTCCTTGCGGGAGACCGCCTCGATCGCGTCGGGCAGCTTCTTCACCGCCTCGGCCGGGATCACCACCGCGCCGTGGAAATCGGCATGCACGACGTCGTCATGGCCGACATTCATGCCCAGGATGTTCACCGGCTTGCCGTAATCGACCAGATGCACATGCGCGTGCGACGGCGCGATCACCCCGCCGATGATCTGGAAACCCGGTGCCAGCATGTCGCAATCGCGGAAGCTGCCATTGGTGACGCAGCCTTCCGCGCCCAGCGCCTTGTGCACCGCGGTGTGCACCTCACCCCAGAACGCGCCCCAGCCGGGCGAATCGTCCAGGTCCTGCAGGCAGACCACAGTCGGCAGTTCGGCCTTCGCCACATAGTCATACCAGTCCAGCCGGTCGGCGGTCTTGCCGCGGGGCGGTTCCTTGGCGCGGATCGTGCCCACGCGCGCCAGGCCCACGATCGGCGGCAGTTTGCGATCGGCCGCATGCATGGAATGGACGGTGAACCCGATGGCCCGCCGCTCTGGCACGATCAGCTCCAGCCCATTGCAGATCGTCGGCGTGTCCCACTGCTTCAGGCGGGCCAGATCGTCCGCGGTGAACGGAAAGGGCATCGGCGGTTCCTCCTTACTGTCTGTCCTGCCAGCATCTTCCGGACATGCCATGCTGGCAACCGGCCGATTCGGCAGCAGCTCACGGAGGACGCCTTCCGATGCACAAGGACCTGCGGAAAGTCATCGACCGCTACCGGGTGACGGACGGACGGAAGTTCCGCTTGAAGGACCATGACCCCGGCGACACGGCGGGCTTCGACTTCAGCAAGGATCACGCCTCGGCGATGCTCAAGCAGGGCGTCGAGCGGCTGGCGGAACTGCAGGACCGGCTTTACGCCCAGGACCGGTGGGCGGTGCTGCTGGCGATCCAGGCGATGGACGCGGCCGGCAAGGACGGCACGATCAAGCATGTGATGAGCGGGGTGAACCCGCAGGGCGTCCATGTCACCGCCTTCAAAGCGCCGGGGCCGGAGGAGCTGGATCACGACTTTCTCTGGCGCATCAACCGGCACCTGCCCGAACGCGGCCGCATCGGCATCTTCAACCGCAGCCATTACGAGGAGGTGCTGGTGGTCCGCGTCCACCAGTCCATCCTGCACAAGCAGAAGCTGCCGCCGAAGCTGATCACCAAGCGCATCTTCGATGAGCGGCTGGAGGACATCGCAAATTTCGAACGCTACCTGGCGCGCCAGGGCATCGTGATGCGCAAGGTCTTCCTCAACGTCTCGCGCAAGGAACAGAAGAAGCGGTTCATGGAACGGATCGAGGAACCGTCCAAGAACTGGAAGTTCAGCGGTGCCGACGTGACCGAGCGCGGCTTCTGGAAGGACTACATGGCGGCCTATGAGGCGGCGATCCGTGCCACCGCCACGGAGCATGCGCCCTGGTTCGTGGTGCCGGCGGATACCAAGTGGTTCACCCGCCTGGTCGTGGCCGGCGTGCTGATCGAGGCGCTGGAAGGGCTCGATCTCGAATACCCGCGCATCACCGCCGAGCAGAAAACGGCGCTCAAGGAGGCGAAGGCGAAGCTGGACGCGGAGTGAGCGCCGCGCCAAGGTCCGGCGCATGCAGCCACTTGCCGTGACGATGGGCGAACCCGCCGGGATCGGGGCGGAGATCACGCTCGCCGCCTGGACCCGGTTGCGGGCGGATGGCCCGCGTTTCGTCCTGCTGGACGATGCCGACCGCGTGGCCGCGCTCGCGGCGCGCATCGGTTCCGCCGCGCCGGTCCGGAAGGTGGCCTCGATGGCGGAAGGTGCTGCCGCCTTCGCCAGCGCCCTGCCGGTGCTCCACCGCCCGCTTCCCGCGCCGGTCACGATGGGCCGGCCCGACGCGGCCAATGCCGGCGCGGTGATCGCCGCGATCGAGGAAGCCGTCGCGCTGACCCGGGCGGGTGAGGCGGCTTCCGTCGTCACCAACCCGATCCAGAAGGCGGTGCTGACCCGCGCGGGCTTCCCGCATCCGGGCCATACCGAGTTCCTCGCCGCGCTGGCCGGGCCGGAGGTGAAGCCGGTGATGATGCTGGCCTGCCCTGGCCTGCGCACGGTACCCGTCACCGTTCACCTGCCGCTGCGCGTGGCCATCGACCGGCTGACGACCGAGGCGATCGTCGTCACAGCCCGCATCGTCAACGCGGCACTGCGCGACGATTTCGGCATCGCGCTGCCCCGCCTCGCCATCGCCGGGCTGAACCCCCATGCGGGGGAGAACGGCACGCTGGGCGAGGAGGATGCGGCCATCGCCGCCCCCGCCGTCGCGGCGCTCCGCGCGGAAGGCATCGCCGCGACCGGCCCGCACCCGACCGATACGCTGTTCACGCCGCATGCGCGCGCCACCTACGATGCCGCCCTGTGCCTGACCCACGATCACGCGATGATCCCGGTCAAGACGCTGGACATGGACGGCGGCGTCAACGTGACGCTGGGCCTGCCCTTCGTCCGCACTTCACCCGATCACGGCACCGCGCTCGACATCGCCGGCACCGGCCGCGCCGCCCCGGGCAGCCTGATCGCGGCGATGCGCATGGCAGCCGAAATGGCCGCCAACCGCCAGATGCGGGCACGCAGCGCCGCCTGACTACAACCCGCCGATCGCGATCTCCACGCGGCGGCTTTCCAGCGAGGACAGGGCGAAGCTCGTCGGCCCCCGCGCCGAACGTCGCAGGCGATCCTGCGCCACGCCCTGCTTCACCAGCCCGTCCACGACGACCTGGGCGCGCAGCCGCGACAGTTCGATATTCGCCTGGACGCTGCCTTCGGGGTCGGCATAGCCCGTCACGTGCACGACGGCATTGGGCGACGTCCGCGCCAGGGCCGCGGCGCGTGCGATCACGTCCTGCGCCTCCGCATCCAGCTCGGCCGACCATTCATGAAAGAAGACGACGAAGGCCTGCTTGGCGGGCGGCTTGCCCGCGCAGGCGGCCAGGGCCGACAGCAGCAACAGGGATACCAAGGCGCGGCGCATCGCGAATCGCTCCGTCACGGTTCCGCGATGCTCGCCTTCCCGGCCGGCCCGCGCAATCCGTCCGGTGCCTATGGAGCGGTGCGGATTTCGACGCGGCGTGATTCCACTGCCGCCGCGGCGTAATCGGTGCTGCCGCGCGCCACCACGCTCAGCCGGTCGCGCGCGACGCCGCGTGCGATCAGTGCGTCCGCCACGGCGCGGGCGCGCTGCCGGGACAGGGCGCGGTTGTAGTCGGAGGAGCCTTCGGGATCGGCATAGCCAGCCACCTGCAGCTTCACCGCCGCGTACCGGCGCGCGAGGTCCGCGGCCTGGCCGATACTGGCCTCGGCCTCCGGTGTCAGGGCGGCGGACCTGTCCTCGAAGAACACGACAAAGGCCTGACGGGCGCTTGGCGGCGGCCTGTCACGGTCGGACATACAGGCGGCGAGAAGCAGCGGCACGGCGAGCAGGAACAGACGGCGCATCGGCATGTCCCCGGTTGGGTGGCTATTGCTTGCCCGCACCAGTTGCGCAGGTCAATGCGACGCGTGCGCGGTGCTCGCCGGATCCGCTGATCAAGCCGCGGCGGGCACGGCGTGCCCGCCGGACAGGCGCCAGACGCGGTCGAGGCGTTCGGCCCCGGTCAGCCGGTGCGCGATCAGCAGCAGCGTGCGCTCCTCCGCCGCGGTGGCCAGGGCCGCGTGGAATTCGCGCTCCGTGGCGAGGTCGAGACCCGCGGCCGGCTCGTCCAGGATCCAGATCCGCGCCGGGGCCAGCAGCGTACGCGCCAGCGCCAGCCGCCGCCCCTGCCCGCCGGACAGGCGCGCGCCGCCCTCCCCGATCCAGGTGTCGAGCCCGTCCGGCAGCGCACGCACGGTGTTGACCAGCCGCGCGACTTCCAGGGCGTGCCACAGTGCATCTTCCCCGGCATCGGGTGCTGCGAGCAGTAGATTGGCCCGGATCGTGTCGTCGAACAGATGCGTGGCCTGGGCGAGATAGGCGATGCGCGCGCGCACGTCCGCCGCCGCGAGTCCGGCGATATCGGCGCCGCCGAGCAGGATGCGCCCCTGCTCCGGCCGGGCAAGCTTCAGCGCCAGCGCCGCCACGGTCGATTTGCCGGCGCCCGAAGGCCCAAGCAGGCCGACCCGCGCGCCGCGCGGGATGTCGAGGCTGAACCCGTCCAGGATCGGGGCACGCTCCGCCTGCCAGCCGAACCGCACGCCTTCGAACCGCAGGGAGGCCGTCTCGGGCGCGGGTGCCGGCACCGGCGGATCGGCGACCGCGGCGGGGACCGAGGCCGCCTCCACCACCCGCGCCGCCGCCGCCGCCGCCTGCCCCGCCTGTACGCCCGCGCGCGGCAGGCCGGCGATGGATTCGAAGGCGGCCACCGCCAGGAACGCCGCGATCAGCGCCGTGAGCGGCACCCACAGGGCCGAGACCAGGATCACCACCAGCGCCGCCTGCCCGCACAGGAAGGCGGCCGCGCTCCAGAACGCGCCGCGCCGCGCGATCCGCCGCTGGGCGTCGAGCAGGCCGACTTCCTGCGCCTGGACCTGCGCGATCGCCCGGCCTTCCCCGCCGACCGCGGCGATGTCCATGCGCGCGAGCGTCGCATCGACGATGGCGGTGCGCAGCCGGCCCGCCGCCGCGGCCGCCTCCACGCCCGCCGCCCGCCCGTCCCGCGCCGCCAGCCAGGGCAGGACGAAGGCAGCGATGCCGAACAGCGGCACCAGCACCACCGCGAGGATGGTGTGGTAGTGCCCGATGGCGAAGGCCAGGATCACCGCCAGCACGAACGCCCCCGCCAGCGGCACGGCGACGCGCAGGTACAGTCCGTCCAGCGCCTCGATATCCGCGGCGAGCCGGCCGAGCATGTCGCCCGCGCGGCGGAATCCCAGCCCGCCGGCGCCGGAGACAGCCAGCCGACGGAAGAACCAGACCCGGATGTCCGTCAGCACGCGGAACGTCGCCGCATGAGTGACGAGCCGCTCCAGGTAGCGCAGCACGACGCGGCCGGCACCGATGCCGCGCATCCACAGCAGCGCGATCACGCCGCCGGTCGTGCCCGCCGCTACCGTCCCCCCGGCCAGCCCCATCAGCGCGATGCCCGCGACCAGCGCGAGCACGGAGACGAGCATGCCGCCCAGCAGCAGCGGCAGCCGCGGCAGCGCGAGCGTCAGGATCGGGGCGAGCGCCTTCATGCCGCGCTCGCCGCGGGGGCCGCGCGCCCGTCCCGCAGGTCGAGCCGCACGCCGGCCCAGGCATGCGCCGCCGTCGAATGGCTGGCGACGATCACCGTCCGCCCCATCGCCAGCCGGCGCAGGCTGTCGAGCAGGTCGGCCTCCGTCGCCGGGTCGAGATGCGCGGTCGGCTCGTCCAGCAGCAGCAGCGGCGCGTTGCGCAGGAAGGCGCGGGCCACGGCCACGCGCTGCGCCTCCCCGCCCGAGATGCCGTAGCCGCCCTCGCCCACTTTCGTGTCGAGGCCGAGCGGCAGATGGGCGGCGAAATCGGTCACGCGGGCGGCCTTCGCGGCTTCCTCCAGCTCGGCATCCGAGGCATCGGGCCGGGCGAAGCGGATGTTCTCGCGGATGGTCGCGGCGAAAAGGTGCGGCCGCTGGCCGACCCAGCCGATCAGCCGCCGCCGTGCCTCGGGCACCAGCGCATCGAGCGGCGCGCCATTGACGGTGACACGGCCCGAGTGCGGCGTGACGAAGCCGAGCAGCACCGCGAACACGGTGGACTTGCCCGCCCCGGACGGCCCCGCCAGCACCAGGGTCTGGCCGGCCGGGACGCGGAAGCTCAGCCCGTCCAGCGCGGCGGGCCGGGCGGGATCGTAGCTGACACGGACATTCTCGAACGCGATCGTCACGCCACGCGCGGTGACCGCGCGCACCTGCTGCGGTGGGGCGGGGACCGGCGCGGGCGGCAGCGCCGACAGCGCCTCGGCCGCGCCGGACGCGTGCATCCGGTCCTGATAGGCGGCGGCGAAGGCGCGCAGCGGCGCGAAGAATTCGGGCACCAGCAGCAGCACGAAGATCGCCGCCGCCGGGTCGGCGAGCGTGCCGGTGAGCAGCGCGCCGCCATAGCGCATCGCGAGCACGGTCAGCGCGACCACCGCGGCGAGATCGAGCGCGGCCGAGGACAGGAAGGCGATGCGCAGCACGCGCAGCGTGCGCCGCCCGAGTTCCGCCGCGGCCGCCTGCAGCGCGGCGGCCTCCGCATCCGTCCGGCCGGCGAGCACGATGGTGGACAGGCCGCGCACCCGGTCCAGGAACCGCGCCTGAAGGCGGGACATGGCCCGGAACTGCCGCCGCGCCGCCGCCCCCGCGCCGATCCCGGCCACCGCCATGCCGGCCGGCACGAACAGCCCCGCGGCCAGCAGCACCAGCCCCGCCCATGGATCGGCCGCCAGCACGACCGCGCCGATCAGCACCGGCCCGGCCACGGCCTGGATGACGGCCGCCGCCCAGCGCGCGTGCAGACCGTCGAACGCCTCGACCCCGTCGGCCAGCGCCGCCGCCAGGTCGCCGGAAGCGACGCCGGAAGCAGGGGTGCCAAGCACGCGCGCCATGCCTTCGGTCCGCAACCTGCGCCGCGCCGCGGCACCCGCATCGACACCCCGCAGCTCGCTCGCGATCCCCAGCCCGGCCCGCAGCAGCGCGGCCACAGCGAACACGGCGATCGCCGTGCCGGCCAGCCGGCCCTCCAGGGCGGCGGCCAGGGCAAGGGCGGCCGCGCCGGCCTGCGCCACCGCGAGGACAAGCGCGCCCAGCCCGAGCAGGACCGCCGGGCGGGCGCCACGCCGCGCACGGGCGGTTTCGGCCTTCAACAATGAACGGGCTGCATCCGACGGCGTCATGGCGGCCGCCCCCTTACCCGCGACCGGGCCGTGCCGTCACTGGCGGAGGGGCCGGATAATGCCGTGCCGCAATGATCGTCTCCATCCGAGCCTTATGCCCCCGAGCAGACGCAAAGGCGATGGCGGCCGGTAAACTCCTGATTAACTGAGGGTAAGCCTTTCCTCTCGGCGGGCCCGGTCAGTTCCCGGCCAGCCTCCGGACCGCCGCGCGGTAGGCAGCACCGATCGCGGCTTCGCGCACGTGATGTGCGTCGCGCACCGCCCAGCATCCGCCGCACATCACGTGCCGGATCGGGTTGTCCTGGCCGCTGAATACCCAGGAATCGAGCAGCGCATCTCCCTCCCGCCCGGCCAGCACGGGATGGTCGGGGTCCAGCACGAGCAGGTCCGCGCGATACCCGGCCAGCAGTGCGCCGATCCGTCGCCCCGAAGCCTGCGCCCCGCCGCCAAGCGCGGCGTCGAACAGCGCCTGGCCGGGATGCGGGCTTTCCGCGTCGCCCGCCAGCGCGCGGGCCAGGTCGCGCAGGCGCTGGCTGGTCTCAAGCTGGCGCAACTCGTCCCGCACCGAGATGCCGACATGGCTGTCCGTGCCGATGCCGATCCGCCCGCCCGCTTCCCGATGCGCGGTCAGCGGGAAAATCCCGTCGCCGAGCGAGGCTTCCGTGCTGGGGCACAGCCCGGCCACGGCGCCGGAAGCAGCCAGTCCCGCCACCTCGGCCGCGTCCAGATGCGTGCAGTGGATCAGGCACCAGCGCGGATCGACCGGCGCGTTGTCCAGCAGCCACCGCACCGGCCGCGCCCCGGTCGCGGCCTCGCATTCCGCCACTTCCTTCACCTGCTCGGCGGCGTGGATGTGGATCAGCGTGGCGCCCTCGGTGATGTCCGCCAGCATCGCGGGCGTGACCGCACGCAGGCTGTGGGGCGCGACGCCACGGGCGAATTGCGGGCCCGGCGCGGGCAGAAGGTCGATGATGGCGCGCAGCCCCGCCGCGTCGTTCAGGAAGCGGCGCTGCCCCTGATGCGGTTCCCGGCCGAAGATGCCGCCATGGCGGTACAGGCAGGGCAGCATGGTCATGCCGATCCCGGCCTGCCGCGCCGCCTCGACATGGCGCAGCGCCATCTCCGCCCGGTTGGCATAGGGTGTGCCGTCCGGCTGATGATGCAGGTAGTGGAACTCGCAGACTGCGGTGAAGCCCCAGCGCAGCAGTTCCGCATAAAGCTGCGCCGCCACGGCCTCCGCATCCTCGGGCGTCAGCCTGCCGACGAAGCGGTACATCGTCTCCCGCCACGTCCAGAAATCGTCGCGCCCGGCCGGGGAGCGGCGTTCGGCAAGCCCCGCCATCGCGCGCTGGAAGGCGTGCGAATGCAGGTTCGGCATGCCGGGCAGGACAATGGGCACGTGCTCCGCCGCCGGATCGGGCGGGGCGTCCGCGGCGATGCCCGCGATCCAGCCTTCGGCATCGATGTCGATGCGCACATCGCGCGCCCAGCCCGTGGGCAGCAGCGCGGTGCCGGCGTGCAGGGTCGCATTGGTTGACATGACAGGTTATGATCGTAGATAACCCGTTGCGACCATGCAAGCACGGACCCGCGCCGCATGAGCCTCGCATCCGGCAAGCCCCTGTACGAAGCGGTGAAGGACCATGTCCGCGCCCGCATCGAAAGCGGCGAATGGGCGCCCGACACCCGCATCCCGAGCGAGAACGAGCTGGGCCCCATGCTCGGTGTCAGCCGCATCACGGTGAACCGCGCCTTCCGCGAGCTGGCGGACGAGGGGCGGCTGCGCAAGGTGCCGGGCGTCGGCACCTTCGTGGCCGAGGGCAAACCGCGCTTCGGCCTGCTGACCCTCGAATCCATCGCCGAACAGATCGGCGCACGCGGCATGCGATGGGACTGCACGGTGCGCAGGCTGGAACGCATCCCGGCCCAGGCGCAGGTCGCGGCCCTGATGGACCTGCCCGTGGGGGCCGCCGTGTTCCACAGCATCGTGCTGCACCGCGCCGACGGCCTGCCCATCCAGATCGAGGAACGCCACGTGCGCCCCGGCCATGCGCCGGGCTACCTGGAACAGGATTACGGCCGCATCACGACCTTCGACTACCTGCGCCGCGCGTCCGAGGTTCAGGAGATGGAGCAGTCCGTGACCGCGATGCTGCCGGACCGCGCCACAGCACGGCAGCTCGCCGTCGCGCCGGGCGAACCCTGCCTGCTGATCCGCCGCCGCACCTTCCGCGACGGGCTGGCCACGACGCTGTCGCAACTGACCCAGCCCGCGAGCCGCTTCGAACTGTCGCAGCGCGTGCGCATGCATCTGCCGGCGCGGGGGGCGGCATGACACCGCGCCGGAAACGAAGAAGGCCCCGGCTTGCGCGCGGGGCCTTCCCATCGTGCGGACCGGCTTGGCCCGCGCGGCCTCAGAATCCCGTCGCCACGGTGGCGGCGTCGATGATCCAGGCGCCGGCGGTGCGGCCGGTAAGCGAACGATGAGACACTGGATCACCTCCTTTCGGTTGTTGCGCCCGATGAAGATGGGCGCCCAGGTGACGGAGCGCAAGCATCCATGAACCCGCGACTTCGCAACGCCCCCCATATCCGCGCCCCCCGCGGCGGCGTGATCAGCACAAGGCACTGGACCACCGAGGCACCGCTGCGGATGCTGATGAACAACCTCGACGACGAGGTGGCCGAACGTCCGGGCGAGCTGGTCGTCTATGGCGGCATCGGCCGCGCCGCACGCGACTGGGACAGCTACGAAACCATCCTGTCCGTGCTGCGGCGGCTGGAGACGGACCAGACGCTGCTGGTGCAGTCGGGCAAGCCGGTCGGTGTGTTCCGCACGCATGCCGATGCGCCGCGCGTGCTGATCGCCAATTCCAACCTCGTGCCGCGCTGGGCCACGTGGGAACATTTCACCCAGCTCGATCGCGCCGGGCTGATGATGTACGGCCAGATGACCGCTGGATCGTGGATCTATATCGGTTCGCAGGGCATCGTGCAGGGCACCTACGAGACCTTCGCCGAGGCCGGGCGGCAGCACTACGGCGGCGACCTTTCGGGGCGCTGGATATTGACCGCCGGGCTGGGCGGCATGGGCGGCGCACAGCCGCTGGCGGGCGTGTTCGCGGGGGCCAGCGTGCTGGCGGTGGAATGCCAGGCGAGCCGGATCGAGAAGCGGCTGGAGACCGGCTATGTCGATCATCGCGCCGATGATCTCGACGCAGCACTCGCGATGATCCGGCAAGCCTGCGAGGAAGGACGCGCGATCAGCGTCAGCCTGCTCGGCAACGCGGCGGAGATCTTCCCCGAACTCGTGCGCCGTGGCGTGAAGCCCGACATCGTCACCGATCAGACCAGCGCGCATGATCCCGCCAACGGCTACCTGCCCGCGGGGTGGACCGTGGCCGAATGGGAAGCGAAGCGGGAAAGCGATCCCGCCGCCGTGGCGGCAGCGGCCAGGCGGTCGATGGTGGCGCATGTGCAGGCGATGGTGGACTGGCACCGCATGGGCGTGCCGGTGCTCGACTACGGCAACAACATCCGCCAGATGGCCAAGGACGAAGGACTGGAGGACGCCTTCGCCTTCCCCGGCTTCGTGCCCGCCTACATCCGCCCGCTGTTCTGCCGCGGCATCGGCCCGTTCCGCTGGGCGGCCCTGTCCGGCGATCCGGAGGATATCGCCAGGACGGACGCGAAGGTGAAGGAGCTGATCCCGGACGACCCGCACCTGCATCGCTGGCTCGACATGGCCCGCGCGCGCATCCGCTTCCAGGGCCTGCCGGCGCGCATCTGCTGGGTCGGGCTCGGCCAGCGCCACCGCCTTGGGCTCGCGTTCAACGAGATGGTGGCGAAGGGCGAACTCTCGGCACCGGTCGTGATCGGCCGCGACCATCTGGACAGCGGTTCCGTCGCCTCCCCCAACCGGGAGACGGAAGCGATGCTGGATGGATCGGATGCGGTCTCCGACTGGCCGCTGTTGAATGCGATGCTCAACGTGGCCTCGGGCGCGACCTGGGTGTCGCTGCATCATGGCGGCGGCGTGGGCATGGGGTATTCGCAGCACAGCGGCATGGTCATCGTCTGCGACGGCACGGAGGAAGCGGCGCGACGCATCGAACGTGTGCTGTGGAACGATCCCGCGACAGGGGTGATGCGTCATGCCGATGCGGGTTACGACATCGCGCGCGATTGCGCGCGGCAGTTCGGCCTCGACCTGCCGATGCTGCCATGAGCGTCACGGTCACGCCCGGACAGGGCACGCTCGCCGACTGGCGCACAGTGCGCGATGGAGCAGGGTTCGCGCTGGCGGAAGGATGGCGCAAGGGCGTCGCGGCGGCGGTCGATGCGATCGCGGCGCGGCTCGCGCGCGGCGACACGATGTACGGGGTGAACACCGGCTTCGGGAAACTCGCTTCCACGCGCATCCCGGCAGCGGACCTCGCGAAGCTGCAACTCAACCTCGTGCGCAGCCATGCGGCGGGCGTAGGCGCGCCGCTCCCTGCCCATGTCGTGCGGCTGGTCCTGGCGCTGAAGGCGGCCTCGCTGGCGCGCGGCGTCTCTGCCGTGCGGCCGGAGGTGGTGGAGGCGCTGCTTGCTCTGCTTGAAGCGGGCGCGCTGCCGGTGATCCCATCGCAGGGATCGGTCGGCGCATCCGGCGACCTCGCCCCGCTCGCGCATATGACGCTGGCGCTGATCGGCGAAGGCGCGACGCTGGGCGATGTCCCCCTGCCCTTCGCGCCGCTGGCATTGGGACCGAAGGAAGGTCTCGCACTGCTCAACGGCACGCAGGTCTCCACCGCGCTGGCGCTGGACGGGCTGTTCCGTGCGCAGGATCTGCTGGCCACGGCCCTGGTCGCCGGCGCGCTCTCCGTCGATGCCGCGCGCGGCGCCGACACGCCGTTCGACCCGCGCATCCACGCGGTGCGCGGCCAGAAGGGACAGATCGAGGTCGCGGGCATCCTCGGCCGGCTCATGGGCGGATCGGAAATCCGCGAGAGCCACCGCGAGGGCGATGTACGCGTGCAGGACCCCTACTCGTTGCGCTGCCAGCCGCAGGTCATGGGCGCCTGCCTCGACCTGCTGCGCCAGGCCGGGGCAACGCTGGAGATCGAGGCCAATGCCGTCTCCGACAACCCGCTGGTCTTCGCCGAGGATGGTGCGGTGCTCTCGGGCGGCAATTTCCACGCCCAGCCCGTCGCCTTTGCCGCCGACACGATCGCGCTCGCGCTGGCCGAGATCGGCAGCCTGTCCGAACGCCGCATCGCGCTGCTGACCGACCCGGCCCTGTCCGGCCTGCCCGCCTTCCTGGTGGAGGATGGCGGGCGCAACTCGGGTTTCATGATCGCGCAGGTCACGGCCGCGGCACTCGCGTCCGAGAACGTGGCCCTGGCCGCACCACGCTCCGTGCTCAGCCTGCCCACCAGCGCCAACCAGGAAGACCACGTGTCCATGGCGACCAACGCGGCGCTGCGGCTCGCGGCCATGGCGGACAACCTGTCAGCGATCCTCGCCGTGGAACTGCTGGCCGCGTCTCAGGCGGTGCATCTGCTGCGGCCGCTGCGGTCTTCGGATGCGCTGGAGCAGGCCATCGCGACCGTCCGCGCGGCGGCGGCCCCATGGGATGAGGACCGCAGGATGGCGCCCGACATCGAAGCCGTGGCAGCCCTGGTCCGGCAGGGCCGCTTCGTGGGCTTCACGCTGTGATGCGGCCCGGCGGCGTCCGGCGACCTTTCCGCCACGTGCCCTCTCCCGCCCCGCCGGAGAGGGACAGGGTGAGGGTGATTGGGCTTACGCACGGCGGTTTTCCTGGCGGAAGCGCCCTCACCTCAACCCTCTCCCGCCAGCGGGAGAGGAAGAAGGGGCGTGCCTCTGGCAGTCAGGCCGTAAGGTCACTGGCATGAACTTCGACCGTGTCTGGCTGAACGCCAACCTCGCCACCATGGACGGTGACGGGCTGGGCGTGATCGAGGATGGTGCCGTCGCGTCCTGGCGCGGCCGCATCGCCTGGGTCGGACGCCGCGCCGACCTGCCCGGCACGGATGCCGAGACCATCGATTGCGGCGGCGCCTGGATCCTGCCCGGCCTGATCGATTGCCATACGCATCTGATCTTCGCGGGCGACCGTTCGCGCGAGTTCGAGATGCGGCTGGAAGGCGCGAGCTACGAGCAGATCGCGAAGGAAGGCGGCGGCATCCTCTCCACCGTGCGCGCGACCCGCGCTGCGGACGAGGACACGCTGGTGCGTCTGGCGGAACCTCGGCTCACGGTGCTGATGCGCGAAGGCGTGACGACAATCGAGATCAAATCCGGCTACGGCCTCGATCTCGACACGGAGCTGCGCATGCTGCGGGCGGCGCGGCGGCTTGGGGCGATGCATCCCGTCACGGTGCGAACCTCGCTGCTCGCGCTCCACGCGCTGCCGCCGGAATACGCGGGAAGGCCGGACGATTTCGCCGCTTTCGTGGCGGATACGGTGGTTCCTGCATCGACCGGCCTCGCCGACGCGGTGGACGCGTTCACCGACACCGCCATTGCCTTCAGCGTGGCGCAGACCGCGCGTGTCTTCGAAGCGGCCGCCCGGGCGGGGCTGCGCGTGAAGCTGCATGCCGACCAGTTGCGCGACGATGGCGGCGCGGCACTTGCCGCGCGCTTCGGCGCGCTGTCGGCCGACCATGTCGAATACGCCAGCCCCGCGGGGCTGCGCGCGATGGCCGAGGCGGGCACGGTCGCGGTGCTGCTGCCCGGTGCGTTCTACTTCATCCGCGAAACCCATCTGCCCGACATCGCGGCGATACGCGCGGCGGGAACGCGGATCGCGGTCGCGACCGACATCAACCCCGGTTCCTGCCCCATGCCCTCGCTGCTGCTCGCGCTCAACATGGCCTGCACGCTGTTCCGGCTGACGGTGACGGAGGCGCTGCGCGGCGTGACGGTGAACGCCGCCGCGGCCCTGGGCCTGCCCGATCGTGGCCGGCTTGCGCCCGGCCTGCGCTGCGACCTCGCGCTGTTCCGCGTCAGCCGGCCGGCGGAGTTGTGCTATCGGATCGGCGGCCTGTCCTGCGCCGGGCGCGTGGTGGCCGGGATCGGTTGATCCTGCTGATCGGAGTGCGACGCTGCGCAACATCGACCTGAGCTCCTGGCATGGCCTGCTGACGACGCTGATCGGCCTGGCGCTGTTCACGCTGATCGGCATCGGGATCCGCCTGCTGGTCATGTCCACGATCCAGCGGCGCCGCGAGCGTCTGAACCGCCAGATCAACGAGCGCCTGCGGACCCTGATCGCGGCCTACAAGGTCCTCGGCGGCTCGTTCACCGGGAACCTGGCCGTCGATCCGTTGCATCTGCGCGATCTGCGTCAGGCTGCCGAGGAAGACGGCGCGGAGGCGGCCGGCACCGGGTCCGACCGCAGGCGCCGCATCCGCGATGCCGTCGAAGCGGCGCTGTCGGACATCATCCTGCTCGGCACCGAGGAGCATGTCCGCCTCGCCGAACGGGCCGCGCGCGATCTGGTGGCGGGACGGCCCATCCACACGCATGAACTGGTCGTCTCCCTGCGCGACTTCATCCGCGCGGCGCTCGACCTCGCGCCGATCCCGCCCGACCTCGCCATCCCGGTGCAAGGCCCCACCCGGCCTTCGACCACCGGCGGACGCGGGCGGGGCGAGCGCGGGGGCGAAGGGGGCCGGCAGGGCACCGGTGGCGGCGGTGCGGCGGGCGGCATGGCAGGCGGTGGAATGGCGGGCGGCGGGGTGATGCTCGGCGCCGGTGCCGTCGAGCATCCGTCCCCGCCTGATCCACCAGGATAGACGGCCGCACGCACGGCGCAATCAGCGGACGGGCGGATTCTCCCCCACACCGCGCACGGCCGGAAGGGCCGACCGCCGCCGTTCCGCGGCCAGCGCATAGGCCAGCAGCAGGGCCACACCACCTCCCATCAGCACCGGATCCATCCACCAGCGCGCGGCACCGCCCAGCCGGAACGCCATGGCCGCCCACCAGGCCAGGAACAGCCCCACGCAGAACACGTTCAGGCTGTGCCGGCCCGCCGCCGCCAGCGCCTGCGGCAGGGCCGCTTGCATCCAGCCTGCCCGGCGCGGCACCAGCCGCGCGACGAGATAGGCCAGCGCCAGCGCGTGCAGCAGCCGCGGCAGCGCCAGGTCCTCCTTCCCCACGAACGGCATGGTCGGCAAGGCGGGGCCGGGCAGCCAGTGGTATTCGACGACCAGCCGGAACCACAGACCGAAGGCCAGCACCGCGACGGCGGCGGCATCCAGCAGCACATGCGCGGGGAAGGCCCGCCCCGTGCGCAGCGTCCGGCTGCCGCACCAGGCGCCCAGCAGGAACAGCACCTGCCAGGCGAAGGGATTGAAGGCGATGCCGGTGCCGCCCAGCGCGGGCGGCGTCAGCCCCGTCGCGTGGGTCGCGGCATAGAGGCACACGGGCACGGCCAGCGCCCAGGCCCCGATGTGCCCGGCCAGCCACATGAAGCCGGGCAGCAGCAGCATGCACCACACGAATACCGGCAGGATGCCCATGAAGACCGGCTGGTAGAGCAGGGTCAGCGCACCGGGCACCGCCTTCCACGGCGCGGCGGCGAGCCACATCCAGCCGGTCGCCGCGACCTCATCCGGCAGGCGCAGCGCCATCGCCGCCCACAGGACCATGGCGCCGAACATGAAGAACACCACCAGATGCGTCAGGTACAGCCGCCGCACCCGCGCCATCAGGTCCCGCGCCGCCGCCGCCCAGCCGCCGCGCGCCGCCTTCAGCGCGAACACCGACCCAAGGCCGAAGCCGGACAGGAAGACGAACTGCTCCGAACTGTCCGACAGGCCCCAGGCGGTCGGGATCAGCCACGCGAACCAGGTGCCGGTCGCGTGGCTGATGAAGATGAACAGCTGCATCAGGCCGCGCACAATATCCATGCGCAGGTCGCGTTCGGGGCGGGGGAGATCCTGCCTCATGCCGCGGCGGGACGGATGCCGTGGCGCAGCCGGGCGAGGATGGCGCGCGTCTCCTCCCGATGCGCGTACAGGATGAACAGCGCCATCGCGAAGGTGAAGCAGGCTTCCTTGAACAGCTTGCCACCGTCGTTATAGGGGTCGATCCCGATCGGGCCGATCGTGTGGAAGAAGATCGCGCCCCCCATGAGGCCGGCCGCAAGCGCCGCCCCCCAGACCCGTGTGCGCGGGATCAGCACCAGGATCGAGGCGGCGATCTCCATGCTCGCCACCCCCAGCCGGATCGGCTTCTCGTGCATCGGGATGCCGAACCAGACGGCGAGCGGGCGGAAGACGCCTTCGATCGAACCGGGATTCCCGGTCAGCTTGTACTGCTCGTACCAGAGAAGTTCGTATGCGATCCAGATCGCGGCGGCCCAGGCGAGAAGCTTCAGGATGCGGTCGGTCCGGCTCATGGCACGGCTCCTGGGAAAAGGGACACGAGGTTCCGTTGCGTGAAGGGACGCATCCGTTACAACCGGTCCGTGAGCGCGCATCCCGCCGATGACGCAGCCTTCCTGGAAGCCCTGCGCGCCGGCGACAGGAAGGCCTACCGGACATTGGTCCAGACGCATCACCGCAACCTCCTGCGCCTCGCCGCCCTGTTCACCCGGGGCAATCGCGCCACGGCCGAGGAAGTGGTGCAGGAAACCTGGATCGTCGCCCTGACCGGGCTGTCCGCCTACAGCGGGGAAGCGCCGCTGCGGGCCTGGCTGGGCGGCATCGTCGTCAACAAGGCCAAGACCCGCGCCGCGCGTGACGGGCGCATGGTGGCGTTCTCCGACCTCGCGGCCGCGGAGGCGGGCGGCGAGGAGCCGGCGAATGATCCCGCACGCTTCCTGCCGGACGGACACTGGGCCGAACCGCTCACCCCCTGGGACCAGATCACGCCCGAGCGGGAGGCTGCCGGGCGCCAGGAAGCCCGCGCCCTGGCGGAAGCGCTGGACACGCTGCCGCCCGCGCAGCGCGGCGTGGTCCTGCTGCACGATGTCCAGGGCCTCGACCCCGCCGAGGTCTGCGCCGCGCTCGACATCAGCGAGGCGAACCGCCGCGTCCTGCTGCACAGGGCACGCGCCAGGCTGCGGACCGCCCTCGAACGGAATGCCGGCCATGCGTAACGGCCACGGCCTCCCGCGCGACAGAGAGACAGCATGAGATTCACCTGCCAGCAGGTCACGGAACGGGCCAGCGAGCTGATCGACGGCAATCTGGGGCTGGTCGAGCGCGTCGCGCTGCGCGCGCATATCGCCATCTGCCGGAACTGTCAGGTCTATCTGGCACAGCTTCGCCGCACCATCGACGCGCTGCGCGGGCTGGAGGAGCCGATCACCGAGGATGAGGCGGATCGCCTGCTCGACCGCATCCTGCCGTCTGCCGGCGGGGACTGATCCGGACCGGGATCCCGCCGCCTCCCGAGATCGCGATTTCCATCGCACCCGCCAGGCCCTATCCATGCGCTGAGGCCCCGCCTGCATACATTCCCCGCTCCACGGTGCATGCCTGTGAAGAAGATCGGCTTCCTATCGTTCGGACACTGGATGCCTTCCCCCCATTCGCAGACGCGCACGGGCGCGGATGCACTGCTGCAATCCATCGACCTGGCCGTGGCGGCCGAGGAACTGGGCCTGGATGGGGCGTATTTCCGCGTGCACCACTTCGCCCGCCAGCTCGGCGCGCCCTTCCCGCTGCTGGCGGCCGTGGGCGCCCGGACCAGCCGGATCGAGATCGGCACCGCAGTCATCGACATGCGCTACGAGAACCCGCTCTACATGGCCGAGGATGCAGGTGCCGCCGACCTCATCGCGGGCGGGCGGCTGCAACTGGGCATCAGCCGCGGCTCGCCGGAACAGGTGATCGATGGCTGGCGCTATTTCGGCTACCAGCCGCCCGAGGGCGAGACGGATGCCGACATGGCACGCCGCCACGCAGAAGTGCTGCTGGATGTTCTGCGCGGCAAGGGTTTCGCTCAGCCCAACCCGCGGCCGATGTTCCCGAACCCGCCCGGCCTGCTGCGCGTCGAACCCTATTCGGAAGGGCTGCGCGAACGCATCTGGTGGGGCGCGGGATCGAACGCGACCGCCGTGTGGGCGGCGCAGAAGGGCATGAACCTGCAAAGCTCCACGCTCAAGGACAACGAGACCGGGGAGGCTTTCCACGTCCAGCAGGCCAAGCAGATCCGCGCCTATCGCGAAGCCTGGAAAGAAGCCGGCCACATGCGCACCCCGCGCGTGTCCGTCAGCCGCAGCATCTTCGCCCTGGTTGACGATCGCGACCGGGCCTATTTCGGCCAGGGCAACCAGGGTGAGGACCAGATCGGCCAGATCGACGAGAAGACCGAGGCGATCTTCGGCCGCAGCTACGCCGCCGAGCCGGATGTCCTGATCGCGCAGCTGAAGCAGGACGAGGCCATCGCGGAAGCCGACACGCTGCTGCTGACCGTCCCGAACCAGCTCGGCGTGGACTACAACGCCCATGTCATCGAAGCGATCCTGACCCACGTCGCCCCCGCCCTGGGCTGGCGCTGACCCGGGTTCACGCCGGCAGGTGCCCGGAGGCCGGAAATCCTCTAAACCCCGCGACCGAACGTCACGGAGCCCGAGATGCCGCGCGCGCTGAAGGTCGCGGTCCAGATGGACCCGATCGAGACCATAAACATCCACGGCGATTCCACCTTCCAGATCATGCTGGAGGCGCAGTCCCGCGGCCACGCGATGTGGCACTACGAGGTGCGGCACCTGACGCTTTCCGGCCGCAAGGTGGCGGCAAAGGCGCGGCCGGTCACGGTCGAACGCAAGGAGGGCGCGCACTACACGTTCGGCCCGTGGGAGGAGCTGGACCTGTCCACGATGGACGTGGTGCACATGCGCCAGGATCCGCCCTTCGACATGGCCTACATCACGGCCACCCATATCCTGGAACATATCCACCCGCGCACGCTGGTGGTGAATGATCCGAAGAGCGTGCGCAACGCGCCCGAGAAACTTCTGGTCACGCATTTCCCGGACCTGATGCCGCCGACGCTGATCGCCTGGGACCCGGACGCGATCCGCCGGTTCCGCGAGGAGCATCGCGACATCGTGGTGAAGCCGCTGTTCGGCAACGGCGGCGCGGGCGTGTTCCACATCAAGCCCGACGACGAGAACCTCGTCTCGCTGCTGGAGATGCATTTCGCCCGTTCGCGCGAGCCGCTGATGATCCAGCGCTACGAACCCCGCGTGCGCCAGGGCGACAAGCGCATCATCCTGATCGACGGCGAGCCGATGGGCGCGATCAACCGCGTACCGGCGGCGGGCGAATCCCGGTCCAACATGCATGTCGGCGGCCGGCCGGAGAAGACGGAGCTGACGCCGCGCGAGCGCGAGATCTGTGCCGCGATCGGGCCGACGCTGCGCGATCAGGGGCTGATCTTCGTCGGCATCGACGTGATCGGCGACTGGCTGACCGAGATCAACGTCACCTCCCCCACCGGCCTTCAGGAAATCGCACGCTTCGATGGCACGCGGCTCGACGCGGCGATCTGGGACGCGATCGAGGCGCGGCGGAGTTAGCGACGCCGCTCGGGCGGCACCGTGCTCGGCACCTCCTGTCCGCGCAACCGTGCGCGCATGCGCACATGGTCCGCGAAGCAGGAGGCGCTGAGCCGGCGATACTCCTCGGGCGAGTCGTGCCGGCCGTGGCGCACCCGCCGGGCCTCATACAGTCGCTGGAGCACAGGCTGCGCCGCGGTGGCGGCGCCCTGGCGCAGGGCCCTGGCGGCGGCGTCCCCGCTCTCCGCCCGGATCACCGCGGTCGCGGCCCAGCGCGCAACCGCACGCCGCACGCGCGGCGCATAGGCGGCCAGCGTCTCGCGATTGATCGCGACATGCTGCATCTCGTGCTTGAGCACTTCCTGGAACAGGCAGCCTCCGGCCGGCACCTCGTTGGCGATCATCACGTGATGCAAGGCATGCCGTAGCGTCAGGCGGATACGCGTCGGCCGGATGCAGACTCCGGCCGGCCCGGACGCCAGCGCGTATTCGGCCGAGACCGCGAAGCCCAGCCGTACGATGGTGACGCCGAGATGCAGTCGCCCGCCCGTCCGCCTGGGATCGGGGACCGCCGAACCGGAACGCCGGTACAGCGCGGCGTAGGATTGCGTGAAGTCCTGTGTGACCGGTGGATCGTCGACGACCATCACCACCTCGGGCCGGCCAGGTGGCGGGCAGTCCTGCGCCCGCACCGCCGGGGCGGGAAGGCAGAGCAGTGCGATGACCGCCAAGGCCCCCGCCCCGGTCGCGCGGCGGGCGGCCCGGCCGTTCACGGCGCGTAGAGGTCCGCGCGCGTCGGCGGCAGACCGGAGGCCCCGCGCGCCCGCTTCGTCGCCACGGTCTGGAAGATGCCGACCGTGCCCCGCTCGAAGGCCAGCGCGCATCCGGCGAGATAGAGCAGCCAGATGCGGGTCTTGGCCTCACCCGCCTCGCGGAAGGCGGTATCGCGGTTCGCATAGAGCCGCTCGGTCCACAGCCGGCAGGTGCGGCCGTAATGCTCGCGCCAGGCTTCGGTGTCGTGGATCTCGAAGCCGTTGCGCTCCATCGCGTCCGTCGTGCCGCCGATGTGGTCGAGTTCGCCGCCGGGGAAGATGTAGTTCACCAGCGTGCGGAATTCGGGATTGGCGCGGCGGAACTTCCGCTCGCTGCGCTTCATCGGCCGCGCGATGGCGTGGTGCAGGTAGATGCCGCGCGGCTTCAGCAGCGAACGGATGTGCCGGAAATAGCCGTCGCGGTTGTCGAGCCCGACATGCTCGAACATGCCGATCGAGGCGATCTTGTCGAACTCTAGCCCGGTCAGGTCGCGGAAGTCGCGCAGCTCGATGGTCACGCGATCGGTGAGGCCGAGCCGCTTCACCTTCTCCGTCGCGAAATCGAACTGCGCCTGGGACAGCGTGACCCCGTGCGCACGCACGCCGTGATGCTGAGCCGCGTGGCAGACCAGCCCGCCCCAGCCGCAACCGATATCCAGCATGCGCTCCCCCGGCCTGAGGCGCAGCTTGCGGCAGATCATCTCCAGCTTGGCGCGCTGGGCGGTGGCGAGGTCGGCGTTCCAGTCCGGGAAGTAGGCGCAGGAGTAAACCATCTCCGGATCGAGGAAGAGCGCGTAGAAATCGTTCGACAGGTCGTAGTGGAACTGCACCTGCGCCTTGTCGTCGCGGCCGGCGCCATGCTTCGCGGCCTGCGCGCCGGCATAGGCGTGGCCCTTCCCGCCGCCGCCCGGCCCGAACAGGAATGGCAGCAGGCTGCGCGCCGCGAGCAGCTTGTCGATCCTGCGCCCCAGTCCGCGCGTCGAGCCCCCGCCCACCCGCGCGGCGAGGTCGAGCAGCGTACCACCCTCAAGGTCGATCGCGCCCTCGGCGATCAGCTCGACCAGCGTGGGCAGGCGCGGCCGGCGGACCAGCCGCGTGAGCGCCACCGGTGTTGCGACTGACAGAATCAGGTCACCGCCCCCCGAGGGCGACAGCGGCAGCACCGTCCCATCCCAGAGCCGGACCGCAAGGTCGATCGGCGCCGCCTCCGCCACATGGGCGAGGAGGCGCGCGAGGGATGCAACGCGCCGGTCCCGGCCGCTCATGTCGCCCGCAACTCCCGGGCGCGCCTGGATTTTCCGCGCATCGGCACCTCTGCCGCCGCATCTAGGGCCACGCGGCGGGCACGGCAACCCGGCTTCACGCCCCCCCGATGCGGGGTCTAGGCTCCGCATGCGCCCGGGGACCGCAAAGGAGATGCCGAGGGCATGGATCGCCGGCTGCTGTTCGCCCTGCCCCTGCTCGCGTCCTGCACGGCGGAGCAGTTGCGGAATCCGCGGGAGACCGTGGCCGACTACATCCGTTCGCGCGACGGCACGCCGCTCGCCGACGGCGCCTATCGCTACGACCTGGACGGCGGCTGGGTCCGCGCCACCCAGCGCGGCTTCCGCACCATCGTCGAGGTCGCGCCGCGCACGGGCGGCTACGACCGCGCCATCGCGGACGGCATCTTCCTGGAGGGCACGCTGACACCGGACAGCCGCGCATTGCTGCGCGCCACCGGCAACCCGCGCCTGATGGAGATCGCCGGGCTGCGCAGCCGCCGGCCCGAAGGCGAGAACTAGAGCCAGCCCTTGCGCTTGAAATACAGCACCGGCAGCACCGCGCCGGCGACCATCAGCAACAGCGCGAAGGGATAGCCCAGGGCCCATTTCAGCTCCGGCATGTCCGCGAAGTTCATGCCGTAGATGCTGGCGATCAGGGTCGGTGGCATCAGCGCGACCGAGGCCACGGTGAAGGTCTTGATGATCGCGTTCTGCTCGATGTTGATGATGCCGAGCACGGCGTCCAGCGCGAAGGTCGCCTTGTCGTTCAGGTAGCGCGCATGCTCGATCAGGCTGCGCACGTCCCGCGCCAGGATCTTGATCCGGTGCTGGTTCTCCTTGCGGATCGCGGCCGCCTTCTCGGCCCCGATGAAGGTCAGGATGCGCGACAGGCCCAACAGCGTCTCCGACGTCCGCGCCGTCACCTCACCCACTTCGCCGAGCGTGATCAGCGCGGTCTTGAGGTCGGCATCGCGCTGCTTGGCCTTCTTCTGGGTCCGCCCGCTCTCGAACGCGCCGTGGGAGGCGCGGTCCATGTCCGCGCCCACCCGCTCCAGGATATCGGCGAGGCGGTCCACCACCTGCTCGAACAGCCCGAGCATCACGCCATCGGCCGAGGCAAGCAGCGCAGGCGATCGTGCCGCGCGGGCCGAGAACATGCCGAACGCCTTGGGCGTGGCGTAGCGCACCGTCACCAGCGCCGTATTGGTCAGCACGAAGGTGATGTTGGTGCTGCCCAGTTCGGACACCTCCACGCCGTAGAGGAAGGAGGCGGTGAGGAACAGCGCGTCGTCCTCCCGATACAGCCGGGAGGAGCTTTCGATCTCCTGCATCTCCTCGCGGGTAGGGATCTCGACCTGGAGCGCGGCCTGGACCAGCGCCTCCTCCTGCGGGGTCGGATTGAGCAGGTCGATCCACACGGAACGCGCGATCGCCGCGGCATCGTGCCCCGTCTCCAGCACCGCCAGATGCTTGTTGTCGATCGCGTAGGTGGTCAGCATTGCCGCGCGGTGTAACCCGCGGGACGACAGGAAGTCACGGGCCGCGGGCACGGTGCTGGCGGACATTTCCATGAATCAATGTTGCCGGCGCCGGCACGCCTGGATGCCTGCCTGCCGCCGCAGGCGTTCCAGAAAGCGGAACAAACCACAACGAAATCAACGCCGTGCCGCACTGCGCGCTTGGCAAGCACCCACCCGCGGCGCAGGCTTTCGGCGCGAAACACCCACATTCCGCGATCTTCGGTCGGAGGACCTGCCCCATGAGCGCCATTGTCCGCGAACTGACCAATACCGAAGCCGAGGAGGAGGAGTGGCGGCTGCGCTGCGACATGGCGGCCGTGTTCCGCGTGGGCGCGCGGCTGGGCTGGAACGAGCATATCGGCAACCACAACTCATTGATGCTGCCGGGCAAGGACCCGCTCTTCATCATCAATCCGCGCGGCTACCTGTTCCAGGAACTGACTGCCTCCTCCCTGATCGTCTGCGACCTGGACGGCAAGGTGCTGCGCGGCAAGGGCGAGCTGCGCAAGGTCGCGTTCCACATCCATGCGCGCATCCATCTGCAGAACCCGGCGGCAACCTGCGTGATGCATGTGCACCCGCAATACCTGACCGCGCTGTCGATGATGGATGGCGGCGAACTCGCCCTTGCCCACCACAACAACCTGACGCTGAACGACCGCATCGTGTATGACGTGGAGGGCTACGAGCCCGTGCACGACAACGAGGAAGGCGACCGCATCGCCCGGCTGCTGGGCGACAAGACGGTGCTGGTGATGGGCAATCACGGCGTCTCGGTGGTGGGGCCGACCGTGCACGATGCCTTCGACGAGCTGTACATGGCGGAGCGCACGGCGATGTACCAGATCACCGCGCTGTCCACCGGCCACAAGCTGCGGACGCTGCCGGACAAGTACCGCCGCCACCACAACGGCCCCTGGAGCGGCCGCTACGATGCCCGCATGCATCTGGATGCGTGGCGCCGGATCCTCGACCGCGAGGAACCCGACTACAAGACCTGACGGCCAGGCCGGTCAGCGGGGCGGGACAAGCAGGGTCCCGCCGTTCGGCAGCGGGTGCGCCGCCCATCGCTGCGGGATCTCCGGCGCCACCAGCCGAACCAGCCGCCAGAGGTCGCCCGCGCCGCTCGCGGGAAGCTGCAGCGCGCCCAGCCGCCCGGCCTCCATCGCCTCGCGCAGGGCGGCTTTCGCCTCCGGCCGGCGCCGCGCGCGCTGATCCGCGTTGAAGGCATCGAGCAGGAAGGGCTTGCCGGCCCAGAAGCACAGCGCCAGCGCCTCGCACGATACCGGCCCGGGCTCGGCGGCGAGCGCACGCACCGTGGCCGCTCCCTGCGCCTCCAGGGCGGGCATGTCGCGGCGGAACTGGATCATGGCCCAGACCCCGGCCTCGGCCACGCGCGCGAAGGGCATGACCAGGGCGAGGACGGCAAGCGTGGCCGCCAGCCCCCGGGATGCCGGCGCCAGCCGCGCGATCCAGCCGACCACGAGCCCGCCGGCCAGCGCCAGCGCCAGCACCGTGTCGAAGGCCGCGTTCCACCACACGCCCTCCCCGGCCAGTGCTGCGATGCCGGTCGTGGCGGCGATGAGGAGATACAGCGCGGCCAGCCGCGCCGCCGGCTGCGTCATCGCCATCCACAGGATGGCACAGGCGATCCACGCCATCGGCAGCAGCGGCACGAAGATCACGCGCCGGAACTCGAAGATACGACGGACCGCGACGACACGTTCGTGGTGCAGGACGCTGTCGAACACCGCACCGCCATAGGCGGCGAACAGGGCCGCAAGCGCCAGCCCCGCCAGCACTGCCCCGATCGCGACCCAGCGCCGCAGCCGCGCGCGGTCATGGACCAGAAGCCATAACGTCGCGGCCAGGGGCACCGGCACCAGGTTGTGCTTGATCAGCCCCGCCGCGACCATCAGCACGCAGGCGGCGATATCGACCGCCAGCGACGGCCGCTTCGCCACGAACAGGGCCAGGCCGGTGATCATCAGGGCGTGGCCGAACCACTGCGGATCATTCGTGCCGACATAACCGGGATACAGCCCGGCCCCGAGCAGGCCCGCCATGCCGGCAGCCGCCACCGCCCCCAGGGCGCCGGCCCCGAGCCGGAAAGCGGCGACGCCGATCGCGGCGGATGCGGCGATCAGCCCGAACGCGGAGAGGATGCGGCCCGCCGCGATCGGGTCGCCCACGACCTGCCCCGCCAGCCCGACGATGTAGAAGGACAGCGGCGGATAGTTGTTGAACACGAAACTTCCGGGCGGCGGATACAGCACGCCCCCGGTCATCGCCGCGACGGCGTGATAGGCGTTCCAGCCCTCGTTCGGGATCTTCGAGACATGGGCGAAGGCATCGGTGCTGGTCCGCCCGACCACGATCGCCAGATCGACCAGGCAGACGGCGATCGCGACGATCCAGCCCGGCAACCACGCGATGCGGGACATCATGCGGACGGGGTCCGCCAGACGAAGGTCGTGGCCATCGCGTAGTTCCACACCACCCCCACCAGCGCGCCCGCCGCCCCGGCCACCCACCAGTCGCCATCCTCCAGGAACAACGCACTCGCCACACCGATATTGGCGACCGCCCCCACCCCGCACAGCAGGCAGAAAGCGATCAGGCCGCGCACCCAGGCAGCGCCGCGCAGCCGTGCATCCCGCCATGTGACCGCGTTGTTGAGGATGAAGTTGCTGACCATCGCCGCCAGGGTGGCGACGATCATCGCGGGGCGGAAGCCCACCGGCACCAGTTCCATCCCGGCCCACAGCGTCAGCATGTGGACCAGGATGCCGGTGCCGCCGACCGTCGCGAACAGCACGAAGCGCAGCGGCACCCGCCGCCCGACCGTCTTGTCGAACAGCATGGCGAGGAAATCGAGCGCGACGCGACGGTCCAGCTTGCTTTCGCCGTGCTGGCGCAGGCCGAAGCGATAGGGGATCTCCGCGAAGCGCAACGGCGGCTCGGCCGTGGCGAACAGGTCGAGCAGGATCTTGAACCCGCGGCCGGACAGCCGCCCGGCATTGCGGTCGAACACCTCGCGCCGCGCCATGAAGAAGCCGCTCATGGGATCGGTCAGCGCGGCGCGCAGCAGCCACCGCGACAGCCGCCCGGCCCAGCGGCTGATCGCCTGCCGCCCGGCGCCCCAGTCGCCCACGCTGCCGCCCGCGGCGTAGCGCGTGCCGACCACGATATCGATATCGTCCTGCCGCAGCCGCGCGAGCATCGGGCCAAGCCGCGTCTCGTCGTGCTGCAGGTCGGCATCCATCACCGCGACGAAGGGCGCTGCGGTGGCCAGGGCGCCTTCCACACAGGCCGAGGACAGGCCCCGCCGCCCCACGCGGCGCAGGATGCGGATGCGCGGGTCCTGCCGCGCGATCCGTCGCGCCAGATCGGCCGTGCCGTCGGGGGAATCGTCATCCACCACCACGACCTCCCACGCGACATCGGTCAGGGCAGCGTCGATGCGTCGGAACAGTTCCTCCAGGTTCCCCGCCTCCCGATAGGTCGGCACGACGATCGCGAGGATAGGGGAGCACGACGCGCGTTTCGCGGAGGAGAGCTGCGGAGTGTCGACCTCTGCCACGCCTGGGTTCCTGTTCGTGACCCGATATAACCCACGTCCGAAGCACGGCAACGCGGAACCGCCCCGCAACCCGGGCGTGCATCGCGGGTTGCCGCCACGCTGGACGCTCTTCCCGCCCGGCGCTAGACGGCCGGCGTGAACCTGCCCATCCCAGCCGCCATTCCGCGTGCCGCGCTTGTCACCGGCGGGGCGCGCCGTGTCGGCGCGGCGATCGCGCTGGCGCTTGCGGAGGCCGGCTTCGACATCGCGCTGCACCACCGCGCGAGCCAGGCGGACGCCGAAGCCGTGGCCGGGCGCATCCGGGACCTCGGCCGCCGCGTCGTGGTCATCGCCGCCGATTTCAGCCGGGAAGCCGAAACCGAGACGGTGCTGCCGGCCGCCATCGCGGCAGTCGGCCCCATCGGCGTGCTCGTCAACAACGCCTCGGTCTTCGAACGCGACGAGTGGACGGACGCGACGCGGGCGAGTTGGGACGCGCATCTGGAGCCGAACCTGCGCGCGCCTTTCGTGCTGACCCAGGCCTTCGCCGCGCGCCTGCCGGATACGGCCGAGGGCGCGGTCATCAACCTGCTCGATCAGCGCGTCTGGTCGCTCACGCCGCATTTCGTGTCCTACAGCGTCTCCAAGGCCGGGCTGTGGGCGCTGACGCAGTCGCTCGCGCTCGCGCTCGCGCCGCGCATCCGGGTGAACGGGATCGGCCCCGGCCCGACCCTGCCATCCGCGCGCCAGAGCGCGGAACAGTTCGCCCGCCAATGCGCCTCCACCCCGCTCGGCCGCGGCACCAGCCCGGAGGAGATCGCACGCGCCACGCTCGCGATCCTGGCGCTGCCGGCGATGACGGGCCAGATGATCGCGCTCGACGGCGGGCAGCACCTGCAATGGTCGCCGTCCCGTGGACGGGTGCCGGAGGAATGATGGAAACGCGCCGGATCGCGGACTCCGCCACGGGACTGCGCCATGTCTTCCTGCGGGATATGGTTCTGGCCGCACATATTGGCGTCTACGGCCATGAGAAAGGCAGAACCCAGCGCGTACGCATCAATGTCGATCTTGCGGTGGAAGACGACGGCGCCCGTCCGGCTTCGCGTGCGGCGGTGGGCAAGGACGAACTTTCACGGGTGGTGGACTACGAGGTTGTGGCGAACGCCATCCGCACAATCGTCGCCACCGGCCATGTTGCGCTTGTCGAGACGCTGGCCGAACGGATTGCGGAAGCCTGCCTCTCCGACCGGCGTGTGGACCGTGCACGCATCAGGGTGGAGAAACTCGACGTGTTCTCCGACACGGCCAGCGTAGGCGTGGAGATCGAACGACGCCGTGCCTAGCGGATTTTGTCCCGCCGTCGCGACCACGCAGGATTTGCGGCCGGATGTTGCCGTTGCGGGACGAGCCTGTGACAAGTCGTTTTCCGGATAGTAGGCAAAATCAATAGCTTGTACAAACGATCCCCAAGTCACGCAATTTTCAAGACCGGGCGGGGAACCGCAGGGAAGCATGGCTTCGCGCACTCGCCCCACAGAGTTGTCCACAAGCGCGCGTGGCTTGAGGCGCGACCGGCTTCTGCCTAAGCCCTAGGGTCATGGAGCAACCCGCGCCGCCGCGCGGCGTCGCCGCGATCGAGGCGGCGCTCGCCACCATGCCGCTCTCGCCGGGCGTCTACCGGATGCTCGATGCCTCCGGCCGCGCGCTCTATGTCGGCAAGGCGCGCAGCCTGCGCAAGCGCGTCACCGCCTATACCCAGCCCGCGCGGCTGGACGAACGGCTGCGGCGGATGGTGAACGAAACGGCCTCGATGGAGGTGGTCACCACCCATACCGAGGCCGAGGCGCTGCTGCTGGAATCGAACCTGATCAAGCGGCTCGCGCCCAGGTTCAACATCCTGCTGCGGGACGACAAATCCTATCCCTGGCTGGTCATCAGCGACGACCACCCCTTCCCGCAGATCGCCAAGCATCGCGGCGCCCAGCTCAAGGGCCGGTCTTACTGGGGGCCGTTCGCCTCCGCCTGGGCGGTGAAGCAGACCGTGACCGCGATGCAGCGCGTGTTCCTGCTGCGCTCCTGCGCCGACACGGTGTTTGAATCGCGCACCCGGCCCTGCCTGCTGTTCCAGATCAAGCGCTGCTCCGCCCCCTGCGTCGGCCGCATCTCGCAGGAGGCCTATGCCCACCTCGTTGCCCAGGCCAAGGCGTTCCTGTCCGGCAAGGGCACGTCCATCCAGCGCGAACTGGCGGCCGAGATGGAGACCGCGGCCGCCAATCTGGAGTTCGAGCGTGCCGCGGCACTGCGCGACCGCATCCGCGGGCTGACGCATGTGCAGGGACATGACGTGATCAACCCGGCCACGCTGGGCGATGCCGACGTGGTCGCGCTGCACCAGGCCGCCGGCCAGTCCTGCGTGCAGGTCTTCTTCATCCGCGGCGGCCGCAACAACGGCAACCGGGCCTTCTTTCCCACCCAGGCCAAGGGCGAGGAGGCGGGAGAGGTGCTGTCCGCCTTCATCGGCCAGTTCTACGACGACAAGCCACCGCCGCCGACCGTGCTGGTCAGCCACGACCTGCCCGAGCAGGCCCTGATCGCCGAAGCGCTGTCGCTGAAGGCGGGCCGCAAGGTGGAGGTGGGCCGCCCCCAGCGCGGCGAACGCCGCGCCGTGATGGACCATGCCGAGACCAATGCGCGGGAGGCGCTGGAACGCCGGCTCGCCGAAGGCACGGCGCAGGCCAAGCTGCTGTCCGGCGTGGCCGAGCTGTTCGCCCTGCCCGCGCCGCCGCAGCGGATCGAGATCTACGACAACAGCCACATCATGGGTGCCAACGCCTATGGCGTGATGGTCGTGGCCGGGCCGGACGGGTTCGAGAAGGGCCAGTACCGCAAATTCGCGATCAGGGGCCCGATCACGCCCGGCGACGATTTCGCCATGATGCGCGAGACGCTGACCCGCCGCTTCGCCCGCCTGATCGCGGACGACGACGCCGTATGGCCCGACCTGGTGCTGATCGACGGCGGCGCCGGCCAGCTCTCCGCCGCGCAGTCGGTACTGGCGGAGTTGGGCGCGCATGAGGTGAAGCTGGTTGCCATCGCCAAGGGCCCGGACCGCGACGCCGGCCGCGAATGGTTCCACACCGCCGGGCAGGCGCCGTTCCAGCTGCCGCCGCGCGATGCCGTCCTGTACTACCTGCAGCGGCTGCGGGACGAGGCGCACCGCTTCGCCATCACCACCCACCGCGCCAGCCGCTCCAAGGCGATCCGCACCAGCGAGCTGGACGAGATCGAAGGGATCGGCGCCGCCCGCAAGCGCGCGCTGCTGAACCATTTCGGTTCGGCGCGCGGGGTCAAACAGGCCGGACTGACCGACCTGGAAGCCGCCCCCGGCATCAACCGCGCCACCGCCCGCCGGGTGTACGCGCATTTCCATCCCGGCGCGGAGATCGGCTGAACCGCCCCAGGCCGGGGTTCCGGTGCAGGCTCAAGCCCAGGCGCCCGAGCGTCGGGACGCCCGGGCGCCGACCTTCATCGCGGCAATGCGTAGGCGATGATGTAGTCGCCCGGCGTCGTGCCGACCGAGCCGTGCCCGCCCGCGACCATCACCACGAACTGCCGTCCTCCGGTCGCATAGGTCATGGGCGTGGACTGGCCGCCCGCGGGCAGCCGGGCCTCCCATAACTGCCGCCCCGTCGTGACGTCATAAGCGCGCAGGTAGTTGTCCACCGCGGCGCCGAGGAAGGCGACCCCGCCCTTCGTCATCATCGGGCCGCCGATGCCGGGAACGCCGACCCTGAAGGGCAATGGCAGCGGCGTCATGTCGCGGACCGTCCCGTTCCTGAGCTTGTAGGCGACCGCGCCGGTCCGCAGGTCCACCCCCGCGACATAGCCCCATGGCGGCGCCTGGCAGGGAATGCCGAGCACCGAGAGGAACGGACCGAGATAGACGCCGTAGGGCGAACCCTCATTGCGGTTCAGACCGTGTTCGGAGCCTTTCTCTCCCTCCGCCTTCGGCGGGATCTCCGATCGGGGCACGAGCCGCGAGGTGAAGGCGAGGTAGGTGGGCATGCCGAACATGACCTGACGCTCGGGATCGACGGCGACGGAACCCCAGTTGAACACGCCGAAATTGCCGGGATAGACGATCGAACCCTGCAGCGACGGCGGCGTGTAGCGCCCTTCGTAGCGAAGCTGATGGAATTTGATCCGGCAGGCGAGCTGGTCGAACAGGGTAATGCCCCACATGTCCTTTTCGGTCAGCGGCGGCGGCGTGAGGTTCAGCGCCGACACGGGCTGGGTCGGCGCGGTGAAATCCTCCGGAATGGCGCCACCCGGTGCCGGCACCTCGGTGACCGGGAAGATCGGTTCCCCGGTGCGGCGGTCGAGCACGTAGATGTCGCCCTGCTTGGTCGGGCCGACGAGAGCCGGGACAACCGAGCCGTCCGCCTTCGTGAGATCGAGGAGGACAGGCTGTGCCGGCACGTCCATGTCCCAGAGGTCGTGGTGCACCGTCTGGCGCACCCAACGGACCTGTCCGGTCGCGATGTCGAGGGCGACGATCGAGGAGGAATATTTCTCGACATGCTCGGAGCGGCCCATGCCGAGCTGGTCCGGCGTCTGGTTGCCCAGCGGGATATAGACGAGGCCGAGCGCCGGATCGTAGCTGAAGACCGACCAGCTGTTGGGCGAGTTGGTCGTGTAGTGCTGCCCTTCCGGCAGCGGGGCCGTGACGTCCGGATTGCCGGAATCCCAGTTCCAGACGAGCGTTCCGGTGCGGATGTCGAAGGCACGGATGACGCCCGACTGCTCCGTCGTGGAGTAGTTGTCGTTCACCGCCCCACCGATGATGATCTTGTCGTCCACCGCCACGGGCGGCGAGGTCGAATAGTAGTAGCCGGCGGGTGCGTGGCGCATGCCGGTTTCAAGATGCAGCGTGCCGCCGTCCGCGAAGCTGGTGCAGACATTCCCGTTCGCCGCATCAAGCGCGATCAGCCGGGCATCCGAGGTCGGCAGGTAGATCCGCTCGGCGCAGGGGCGTCCCGAAGCTGCGGTCGCGTCCCTCCAATAGGTCACGCCGCGGCAGGTCTGGTGCTGGCGGTCCGGATTGAGGCCGGAGCTGGAATCGTATTTCCACTTCTCCCGCCCGGTCGCCGCATCGATCGCGATCGCCCAGTTGTGCGGGGTGCAGACATAGAGCGTGTCGCCGACCTTGAGCGGGGTCACCTGGTAGGTGGTCTCGCCGATGTCCGCCGGCAGCTTCACGTCGCCGGTCCGGTAGCGCCAGACTTCCGTCAGCTGCCCGACATTGGCGGCCGTGATCTGGTCGAGCGGCGAATAGCGCTGGCCGTACGGCGTGCGGCCATACTGGTGCCATTCGCCGTCCGGAACGTCGCCGCCTATGGCGGGCGCCTGCGCCACGGCTTCGGTCGGAAGCGCGCCGCGGATCGCGGACGGGTCCTGGAACATCGAATAACCGGCGACGGCGATCGACAGAACGACCGCAACTGCAAGCGGCAGGGACTGTGCGAACCGGCTTCCGCCCGAAGGACCGAGCCGCCGGCAGCTCCATACCGCCAGCAGCCAAAGCCCAAGCAGGATGATGACGCCGCCGCGCGGGCCAAGCTGCCACCAGTCGAACCCGACCTCCCATATCGCCCAGGTCAGGGAGCAGAGGACCAGGGCGGCATAAAGCCACAACGCAGCCGGCCGCCGCTTGAAGAGCAGCACGGCGGTGAGGAGAAAACCCGCGCCAGCGAGAAGATAGTAGAAGCTGCCTCCCAGCCAGACGAGTTGAATACCTCCGGCCGCGAGCGCCAAACCGACCAACCCGAACAAGATTGCGGTGATCGTCACCAGCATGACTTATCCCTTGGAAGCAGCAGCTTGCGACAGTAGGCAAGGTTCCGGAAAAACCCAATGGCATTGCTGCCAAATCGGACGGCCTCATACTGAAGTGCTGTGCCAATCCTTACCGCCCCCAGGCCGCGTCGCTGCGCATCATGAAGTTGGGGACCGTGGCACCGCCGATGGCCGAGACATGGACCAGGGCAAGCGCCTCTGCTGTGGTCCGGAGCAGGGGGCCATAGTTGTGTGGTTCTTCCGATGCCGATGATGAGCTAGAAACCCGCCCGCATGCCGACCGATCTGCCCAACATGCTGACGCTGTCGCGCATCGCGGCCATCCCGCTGATGGTCGCCTTCGCCGCCGTGCAGGAAGGCTGGGCCGATTTCGCCGCGTGCCTGATCTTCTCGGCCGCCGCCATCACCGATTACTTCGACGGCAAGCTCGCGCGCGACTGGCAGCAGACCAGCGATTTCGGCCGCATGCTGGACCCGATCGCGGACAAGCTGCTGGTCGGCGCGGCACTGATGCTGCTGGCGGGGCTGGGCCGGCTCAGCAGCACAGGCCTGTATCCCGCGATCATCATCATGCTGCGGGAGATCCTGGTCTCCGGCCTGCGCGAGTACCTGGCCGCGGTGCGCGCCGCCGGACTGCCCGTGACCCGTCTGGCGAAGTGGAAGACCGGGTTCCAGATGGGCGCGCTCGGCACGCTTCTGGCGGGTGACAGCGCGGCCCGCGCGCTCAACCTGGAGGTGCTGCCGGTCTCCGCGCTGGGCGAGGCGATGCTGTGGGCCGCGGCGGGGCTGACCGTCGTCACCGGCTGGGACTACCTGATCGCGGGGCTGCGCCACGCGGGCGGAGCCGCGGGCCCGCGCGCGTGAAGGTGATCGGCCTTGTCGGCGCGTCCGGCAGCGGCAAGACCACGCTGCTGGAGGCGCTGCTGCCCCTGCTGCGCAGGCAGGGAGTGTCGGTCAGCACGGTCAAGCATTCCCACCACGCCCCCGATATCGACCAGCCGGGCAAGGACAGCTGGCGGCACCGGGAAGCGGGGGCGGTGGAGACGCTGCTGCTCAGCTCCGCCCGCTGGGCCCTGATGCATGAATTGCACGGCGCGGCGGAACCAGCCCTGCCCGAGCTCCTCGCGCACATGACGCCGGTGGATCTGGTGCTGGTGGAAGGGTTCAAGACGCACCCCTTCCCGAAGATCGAGGTGCATCGCCCCGCCCGTGGCCGGCCGCCGCTGTGGCCCGGCCTGCGGGACGTGGTCGCCGTCGCGAGCGATGCCCCCCTTCCCGGCTGCGACCGCACCGTGCTGGCGCTGAACGATCCGGCCGAGGTCGCACGCTTCGCCCTGGCCGCCGCATGCCCGGCCCCGCGGGGTTGAGGATCGACCTGCCCCGACGCACATTCACCCCAGATTCCAAGGAGCGACCGATGCACCGCGTCGTGCTGCCCGCCACCCTGCTTCTGCTGCTCGCCGGGTGCGGGACCACCACATCCCCGATCGACATGCCGTTCGGCCTGGGCAACACCACCGCCAACCGTCCCGAACCCGACGGTTACACGATGCGCCGCGTGCTGGGTGCGGAAGACGATGTCGCGCCGCTTCAGACCGAGCCGGGAAATGTCTGGCCGGGTGCGGAAGCGCCACGGCGCAGCGTCTTCGAGCCCGAGGAGCCCCGGCAGCGCCCCCGCACCCAGCGCGGCAGTTCGACCCCGCCCTCCGCGAGTACGCGAGAGGACCCCGACCTGCGCATCCCCGCGCAGCGCGGTGCGCGTGCCGCGCCGCCGGCGCGCACGGGCGTGGGCCAGGCCGTCAACGTCCCCGACGCGCCGGGCTCCACCACCACCGGCGGCACGGCCAACTACCAGACCTACCAGACCCCCGGCGGCGGGTCGGGCGTCACCATCCCGAACACCGACGGCACCATGACCGTGATCGGATCCGACGGTCAGGTGCGCACCGTTCCGCGCCAATGAAGGTGCTCTACTTCGCCTGGCTGAAGGAACGCATCGGCCTGGCCGAGGAGGATGTCGCGCCGCCGTCCGGCGTGGCCAACGTGGCCGATCTGGTCACGTGGCTGCGCACGCGCGGGCCGGGCCATGAGGCCGCGTTCGGCGATGCACGGGTGATCCGCTGCGCGGTGAACCAGGATCTGGCCACGTTCGCCACGCCGGTCGCGGCAAATGACGAAGTCGCCTTCTTCCCGCCCATGACCGGCGGCTGACCATGGCGACGGTCCGCGTCCAGGCCGCGGATTTCGACACGGGCGCGGAGCTGGCCCTGCTGATCGCCGGCCGCACCGATATCGGCGGCATCGGCGCCTTCGTCGGCACCGTGCGCGGCGGAGAGGTCGCGGCGCTGACGCTGGAGCACTATCCCGGCATGACCGAGCGCGCGATGGCCGCCATCGCCGCGGAGGCGGAGCAGCGTTGGCCCCTGATCGGCTGCACCCTGATCCATCGTGTGGGGCGGCTGGTGCCGGGGGAGAATATCGTGCTCGTGCTCGCCGCCTCCGCGCATCGGCAGGCCGCGCTGGAGGCGACCGCGTTCCTGATCGACTGGCTCAAGACCGACGCGCCCTTCTGGAAGAAGGAGGAGCTTGCGGACGGCAGCACCTCCTGGGTCGCGGCGAAGGAAAGCGACGCCGAGGCGAAGGCGGCCTGGACGGACAATCCGCGGCGCGGGACTTGACCCGCGCGGCCCTCGCCATCGCCGGCGGCGCGGTGCTGCTGGCATGGCCGGCGCTGCTCAATTCCTATCCCATCGTGTTCAGCGACACCGGCGCGTTCCTGTTTCAGGCGCTGGGTCCGTTCATGGTCTGGGACAAGCCCTGGATCTACGGGCCGATGCTGCTTGCGCTGCATGGGCAGACCACGCTGTGGCTGCCGCTCGCGGGGCAGGTGCTGCTGGTCTCCTGGATGCTCTGGCTGACGCAGGCGGCGTTCCGGCCGGCCTCCGCGCGGCTTCATCTCGTGCTCGTCGGCCTCCTTGCCGCCCTCACGCCCGCGCCCTGGGTCGCAAGCCTGCTGATGCCCGACATCTTCGCGCCGCTGACGGTGCTGGGCGTCTTCCTGCTCGCCTACGGCACGCGTCTGCCGCCGGTCGCGCGGGGCGTGGTGATGGCCGCGACCATGCTCGGCATCGCGGCGCATCTGTCGCATCTGATCATCGCCGCCGCCTGCGTGCTCGCGGTGTTGCTGATCCGATGGCGCTGGCGTCCGGCACTGCTGGCCGGCGCGCCGCTCGCGGGTGCGGTGGCGCTGCTGATGCTGACCAACGCACTCGGCCATGGCCGGCCGGGCATCTCTCCCTTCGGGTCGGTGTTCATGCTGGCGCGGCTCGCGGGGGACGGGCTGGTGGAGCCGGTGCTGGCGGAACGCTGCCCACGGGCGGGATGGCGGCTCTGCGCGTGGCAGGGGCGGCTGCCGACGGATTCCGACGTATTCCTGTGGTCCGGGACGGGGCCCGTCTGGTCCACGCCGGGCGGCCCGATCGCCCTTGCGGCCGAAGCGTCGCACATCGTGCGCGCAACATTGCTGTCCGATCCTCTCACGGCCCTGCGGGCCGCATCCGCGAACGCGCTGCGCCAGCTCACCCTGATCCGCGTGGGCGACACGCTCGGGCCGGAGCATCTCGCCGCCACCGTGGGGTTGCGCCTGTCCGAATACTTCCCACCGGAGGAACAACGCCGCTTCGCCGCCTCCCTGCAGGCACGCGGATCGCTGCGCGCCGCCGCCGCGCCTTTCGTGACGTGGCAACCCTGTGTGATCGCGCTGGCGGCCATCGCGTCGCTGGGCACGTTCATGGTGGCGGTGATGCGCCGCGATGCGTGCCTGACCGGGATCTGCATGGTGATCATGGTCGGCTGCACGGCCAATGCGATCGCGACGGGCGCTCTCTCAAACCCGCATTATCGCTATCAGGCGCGCATCGCGTGGCTGCTGATGCTGCCACCCGTGGCCGCGGCGTGGCGCCGCCGGAACCGCATCGACACACCCGATCGCGGCCCTGCCATCGCCCCGTCCAGCTATAATTCTTTATAGCAGGGTCATGGCCGGGACGCAGATGTCTACCCTTCTGAAATAGAAGGAGCTTCCTTATTGCATGAATGATTATTCATTCAGCGGACCATGCGAACCGCCAGGCCAGACCACAGTTGTCGAAAAATTTTACACCGTTGCACCGAAAAATCTTTCTATCTTTTCGGTTCTCTAAAAATACTGTTAGAAATAATATATAAACTTACACCATATTTATTTATTTTAAATATACATTTTTCACTATCAGAATATATTTCTGTTTTACAGATATCCATTAATATTAATTTTATATTACATAACAGCGGCACGAAATTCCGATAGACGTCTGATGCAATTGAATCGGCACGGCATTTGCCTCTCCCGGGCGGGGAATATCCCGAACAGGAGTTGATATGCTTTCCAATTGGAACTTCATACGCGGTGCCGCTCTGGCCGCGGTGCTGGCCTCGGCCTCCATCCTGCCCGCCCATGCCGCTGTCATCCTGGAGACCGCGAGCTTCACCGGCAACGATCCGGGCGACTATCCGGTCTATGGCGACGCCACGGACGGCCGCTTCATCGGCGCGCGCTTCAGCGTGGATCAGACGACCGATATCACCTCGGTCGGCGTCGGCCTCGGCCGCTCCGGGTACGGCACGCTTTTCGCCGCCATCGTCGCGCTCGATCCCACGACCGGCTTCCCGGCCTACACGGCGGCCGACCTTGCCGCCAACGCGCTCGCCCACACGGTCTTCGCCGTGCCGTCCACCATTGCCGACCTTTCCGCGGAAATCTCGGTCACGCTGGCGGCCGGCGACTACGGTGTCGTGTTCGGCTCCGGCCTGTTCGGGGCGGATGGCGTCGGGCCGGTCACCAGCGGCAACGCCAATATCGGCCACCCGTCGCTGTTCCAGTTCCTGAGTGTCGTTGACTCGGACTGGATCTCGCAGTCGGCCGACGGCATCCGCATCGTCGTCGAAGGCGAGCCGGCCGCGGTGCCGGAGCCGATGTCGCTCGCCCTGCTCGGCAGCGGTCTGGTCGGCCTCGTCCTCACGCGGCGTCGCGCGCGGGGCTGAGATTACCCGGGGGCGCAGCCGGGAGCGCCCTCCTCATCCCGTCGCGGAGCTCCGGGCTAGAGCGCGGCGAGCGCGCCAGCCACCGCTTCGACCTGAGCCTCGGTGAGTTCAGGATACATCGGCACGCTCAGCACCTCGGCCGCGGCGCGCTCCGTGGCGCGACAGCCTGCGGGGCCAAGGGCGATACGGCCTTCATAGGCGGGCTGGCGATGGATCGGCACCGGATAGTGGATGCCAGTGCCAATACCCATGCCACGCAGCCTGGCCTGCACGTCGTCGCGCCGGCCCGTGCGCAGCACATACTGATGAAAGACATGCGTGGCCCCGGCACGGCGGGCGGGCGGGACAACGGATGCGTTCGCAAGCGCCGCGTCGTAGCGCGCGGCGATCGCCTGCCGGCGCGCGTTGCGCGCATCAAGCACGCCCAGCAACACGCGCAGCATCGCGGCATGCATCTCATCGAGGCGCGAATTGACGCCGACGAGGGTCGAGACGTAGCGCGCCGTCCAGCCATACTGGCGGATGGCCGCGATGCGGTCGGCAAGCGCCGCGTCATTCGTCGCCAGCACGCCGGCATCCCCGAAGGCGCCGAGGTTCTTGGTAGGATACAGGCTGAACGCGGCGCATTCGGTCATGGTGCCGACCAGCCTGCCGTCAAGCCGCGCGCCATGCGCCTGCGCGCAGTCCTCGATCACCGCCGCGCCATGCGCGCGCGCGGCCGCGACGATCGGATCGAGATCCGCGGGCTGGCCGTACAGATGCACCGGGATCACCGCGCGGATCGGCGGCAGGCCGGCGGGGGGCGTGGCGAACACGGCGGCGAGTTCGGCCGGGTCCATGGTGTAGGTGGCGGGATCGATATCGATCAGCACGGGGACTGCGCCGACCATCTCGATCGCGGCGACGGTGGCGACCGCGGTGTGGCTGACGGTTGCCACCGCCATGCCCGGCCCGATGCCAAGGCCGCGCAGGCACAACACCAGCGCATCCGTGCCGTTGGCGCAGCCCACCGCACGCGCGGTGCCGAGCCATGCGGCGAACTCCGCCTCGAACGCGGCCCCTTCCTTGCCCAGGATGTACCAGCCGGATTCGAGTGCGCGCATCACGGCGGCGTCGAGCGCGGCCTTGTGGGCGCGATAGACCGCGCCGGGATCGGCCTGCGGCACGGTGACGGGCGGGGCGTTCATGGCGGTGTCCTACAGATAGGCCTGGAGCCTTGGGCGATACCAGTCGAGCGTGCGGCGCAGCCCTTCGGCAAGGCCGATGCGCGGTGCCCAGCCGGTGGCATCGCGGAAGGCCGTATCGTCGGCGACATAGGACCCGATATCGATACGCGCGCGGTCGGCGGGGAATTCCCGCACCTCATAGCGCCCGCCGCCATTGGCCGCGACCAGCGCATCGGCCAGAGCGCGCAGCGTGGTCTGCTCGCCGCCGAGGTTGAAGGCGCGGCCGGCGCAGGCATCGGTTTCCGCCGCGCGGAGAAAGGCGTCCCCCACATCATCGGCAAAGGCGAGGTCGCGCGCCTGTTTGCCGCCCCACACCTCGAACGCGGCTCCCTCCAGCACGCGCCGCACCCAGATGCCGAGGAAGGTCTGCTTCGCGTCGCGCACACGCAGGCGCGGGCCGTAGCAATTGGTCAGCCGCAGGGCGGAGACGTGCCGGCCGTGCACGCGGTGCTCCAGCAGCCAATATTGTTCGGCCGCGTATTTGGCGACGCCGTTCGCGTCGGGCGGCGCGATGGGATGCGCCTCGTCCACCGGCAGGTAACGCGGGCGGCCGTAGAACTGGCGCGTCGAGGCGAAGACGACGCGCGCCCGCGGCGCCACTTGGCGCAACGCCAGGATCAGCCGCAGCCGCGCGCTTGCGTTGTGGTCCAGATCGCCGATGGGGTCGGTCTGGCTGCCCATGTGGCTGGTCTGCGCGGCGAGGTCGAAGACCGCCTCCACGCCGTCACAGAGCGGGGCGAGGTCGGCGTCGCGCAGATCGGCCACCACCAGCCGCGCGGCACTGCCTTCGAGGTTCGCCGGATGCGCCCCGCCCTCCGCCAGCATGGCGTCGACGGCGGTCACATCCGCCCCGCGCGCGGCCAGCGCATGGCACAGCGTGGCGCCGAGGAAACCCGCCCCGCCGGTCACCAACACCCGTCGGCCGCGCCAGTCCATCAGAAGCCGTCAGCGACCTGGCGGAGGTAGCGTCCCAGCTCGGTCTTGCCGAGCTTCGCCGCCTCCATCCGCAGCGCCTCCGCGCCGATGAAGCCCATGCGGAAGGCGATCTCCTCAGGGCAGCCGATCAGCAGGCCCTGCCGGGACTGGATGGTCTGCACGAAGGTCGCGGCCTGGATCAGGCTGTCGGGCGTACCGGCATCCAGCCACGCATAGCCGCGGCCCAGGCGTTCCACATGCAGCGCACCCAGCTCCAGATAGGCGCGGTTGACGTCCGTGATCTCCAGCTCGCCACGGGCGGAAGGGCGGATCCGGTGCGCGATCTCCGTGATGCGGTGATCGTAGAAATACAGCCCGATCACGGCCCAGTTGGATGTCGGCGCCGCGGGCTTCTCGACCAGGTCGGTCGCGCGCCCCTCCGCGTCGAACCAGACCACGCCATAGCGTTCCGGATCGCGCACCTGATAGCCGAACACCGTCGCACCCGGCCGGCTGCCGATACCGCGCAGCATCACGGACAGGCTGTCGCCGTGGATGAGGTTGTCGCCCAGCGCCAGCGCACAGGCCTCACCGTTCAGCCACTCGGCACCGATATGGAATGCCTGGGCGATCCCTTCCGGCCGGGGCTGCTCGGCATAGGCGAACCGCAGGCCGAGCCGTTCGCCGGTGCCCAGCAGGCGGCGGAAGCCGGGCAGATCGTCGGGCGTGGAGATCACCAGGATGTCGCGGATGCCCGCGAGCATCAGCGTGCTCAGCGGATAATAGACCATCGGCTTGTCATAGACCGGCAGCAACTGCTTGGACGCGGCGAGCGTCATCGGATGCAGCCGCGTGCCGGACCCGCCGGCCAGCAGGATGCCTTTCATGCCGCGGTGCCCAGGCGATGGCCGGCGTATCGCTTTTCCCGTATCGCCTGCCACCACGGCCGGTGGTCCAGGTACCAGCGCAGCGTGTGCCGCAGGCCCGTCTCGAAATCGAAGCGCGGCCGCCAGTCCAGCACGGCCTCGGCCCGGGCCGGATCGATGGCGTAGCGGAAATCATGGCCGGGCCGGTCGGTCACGAAGCGGATCAGCCGCTTACGCGGGCCGGCGGGATCGGGCACCAGCTCGTCCAGCGTCGCGCAGATCGCCGTGACCACCTGAAGATTGGTCCGCTGCTGCCGCGCGCCGATGGCGTAGGTCGCACCCGGCTCCCCGATCTCCAGCGCGCGCACCAATGCGGCGGCGTGGTCCTCCACGTGCAGCCAGTCGCGCACGTTCGATCCGTCGCCATAGACGGGAAGCGGCTTGCCTTCCAGTGCGTTGAGCGCGACCAGCGGGATCAGCTTCTCCGGAAACTGCCACGGGCCGTAGTTGTTGGTGGTGTTGGTCACGAAGGCCGGCAACCCGTAGGTGTGCTGCCACGCCCGCACCAGATGGTCCGATGCCGCCTTCGATGCCGAATACGGACTGCGCGGATCGTAGCGCGTGTCCTCGGTGAACGGGGCGTCACCGGGGCCGAGCGCGCCGAACACCTCGTCGGTGGAGACGTGGTGGAAGCGGAAGCGCTGCCTTTCCGGTTCCGGCAGGCCGGACCAGTGGGCGCGGGCGGCTTCCAGCAGCGTCCACGTCCCGACGATATTGGTGGCGATGAAGGGGGCCGACCCGTCGATCGACCGGTCCACATGGCTTTCGGCGGCCAGGTGCATCACCGCCTCCGGCCGGTGGGTGGCGAAGACCTGGCGCATCGCCTCGGCGTCCGCGATGTCGGCGACGACCAGGGTGTGCCGCGGGTCGGTCCGGGCCGCCTCCAGCGCGTCCTGGGAGGCGGCATAAGTGAGCTTGTCCACGTTCACGACCGCATGATCGGTCTGGCGGAGCAGGTGGCGGATGACCGCGGCGCCGATGAAGCCGCAGCCGCCGGTGATCAGGATGCGCATGGCGGGAGCCGTGTGGCGGGTCGGAAGCGAAATGTGAAGCGGCTTCATGGCCGGATCAGGGCGATCCCGAGTGCCGCCGCGCCCGCCCGTTCGGGCCGGCGGCATATAGCGTGGGGAAGTGCGATCCGTTAACAGGTCCCCACCGTCCCGGCCGACCGGGACCGGCTTCAACCAGCGAGGGCAGGATGTTCGTCCAGACACCGAAAGACTTCGGCATCGGCCGCGGCCAGATCTTCGTCGGCGGATCGTGGGTGGAATCGGCCAGTTCCGACCGTCGCGAAATCCTCAACCCGAAGGATGAGGCCCCGGTCGATGCGGTCGCCGCCGGCGCGATCGAGGACGCGGACCGCGCGGTCGCGGCGGCGAAGAAGGCGCAACCCGCCTGGAACGCGCTGACGCCGATGGAGCGCGCCGGCTTCCTGCACAAGCTGGCGGCGCTGGTGGACGAGCACACCGAGATCCTCGCCCAGATGCTGACGGCCGAGGGCGGCAAGCTGCTGAGCGAGTCCCGCATCGACGTTGGCTTCTGCTCCGCCCTGCTGCGCTACGCGGCGGAGAGCGCGCGGCGCCTGCAGGGCGAGATCCTGCCCGGCGAAGGCCGCAACGAACAGATCTGGATCCAGCGCGTGCCGTTCGGCGTGGTCGCCGGCATCACGGCATGGAACTTCCCCGCCGCGCTGTTTGCCCGCAAGGTCGGCCCCTCGCTCGTGACCGGCAACACGGTGGTGATCAAGCCGCATGAACTGACGCCGCTGACCACGCTGGTGCTGGGTGAGCTGTGCCGCCGCGCCGGCTTCCCCGAGGGCGTGATCAACGTGCTGCCGGGCGACGGCCGCACGGTCGGCGCGCATCTGGTGTCGCACAAGGACACCGACCTCGTGACCATGACCGGCAGCGTGCGTGCCGGCGGCGAGATCTATGCTCTGGGCGCGGAACGCATCAAGCCGATCCGCCTGGAGCTTGGCGGCAAGGCGCCGTTCCTGGTGATGGACGATGCCGATATCGACAAGGCCGTCGATGCCGCGGTGACGTCGAAGTTCTTCTTCGGCGGCTCCGTCTGCACCTGCAACGACCGCATGTACCTGCACGCGAAGATCCACGACCAGTTCATGGAGAAGTTCGTCGCCAGGGTGAAGGCGCTCAAGGTCGGCGACCCGACCAGCGACGCCACGCAGGTCGGCCCCCGCATCTCCAAGGCGGAGGTGGAGAAGCTGCGGGCCATGGTGGTGAAGGCGCTGGAGCAGAAGGCGACCAAGCTGGTCGAACTGAAGTCGGACGACGCCGCTTTCGCCAAGGGGCACTGGGCGTTCCCGACCGTGCTGTCGGTGCCGTCCAACGATACCGCGATCATGCACGAGGAGACGTTCGGCCCGGTGATCGCCGCCATGAAGGTGGACAGCTTCGACCAGGCGGTCGCTTACGCGAACGACAGCGATTACGGCCTGTCAGCCTATCTGTTCACGCCGAACAACAGGCTGATCATGCGCGCGGTGAACGAGCTGCATTTCGGCGAGATCTATGTGAACCGCCCTTCCGGGGAGAGCCCGCACGGCTTCCACACCGGCTACCGCAAGAGCGGGCTGGGCGGCGAGGACGGCCAGCACGGCGTCGAGGGCTACCTGCGCAAGAAGACGATGTACAACAACTACGGCTGAGGCGACGGCCCGATCCTGGGCAGATGGCTCAGCCGCCTGCCCGGGAAACGCGGCCTACACCAGCTCGATCCGGGCGCGATGGCCGGACGCCGCGGCAAGCCGCTGGTCGCGCGTGATCAGCGGCGCATCGAGCGCTTCGGCGAGGGCGACATAGGCGGCATCGTAGGCCGTAAGATTGTTCCGCAGGTCCCAAACGCGCGGCAGCAGGACATCATGCGGATAGCGATGCAGCGGCAGGTCCGCGAGGTCGGCAAGCGCCTCGCGGCCGCGCGCCTCATTGATCTCGCCACCCGCCGCATCGCCCCGCATCACCTGCGCCACTTCGATATCGAGCAGATGCGGCGCATGCAGGGTCTCCCCGGCATCAAACAGGCGCGCCTCCACCGCCCTTGCCGCCGGCGTGCGCAGGAGTGCTTCGAGCAAGGCCGCAGCATCGACGACGATCATCGTCCGTCGCGTTCGGCACGCACCGCCTGCGCGGGCGTCACGGAAGGCGTCACGCCGGTGCGGCGCTCCAGACGCGCACGCAACTCATCGAGCGTCGGCCGCTCCGCCACCTGACGGATTTCGCTGAGCAGGTAGTCGGACAGCGACATGCCGGCCAGTGCCGCGCGCGACTTGAGCCGGCGATGCAGCACATCCGGCACGTTGCGAATTTGGATCATCGCGGAGATGCGGAAGACAGGGAAACCTGTAGCCCACATGTCAACGGCGGCCGCCGTTGTCGTCGCCGGCCTCCGCTTCCCGCCGCCGCGCATACAGTGCGGCAGCGGGACTTCGGCCTCAGCCGCCCAATTCCTCCCGCACCACGTTCAGCCAGTACGCCACGCCGAAGGGCAGCGCCGCGTCGTTGAAATTGTACTTCGGCGTGTGCAGCGCATGCGCTTCCTCGCCCGTGCCGTTGCCCAGGAAGATCATCGCGCCGGGCTTGCGGTTCATCATGTAGGCGAAGTCCTCGCCGCCGGTCACGGGCGCCGTCGCTTCGTCCACCGCCTCACCGCCGACCAGCCCCTTCGCCGCCGCGGCGGCGATGTCCGTCTCGCGCTCCGCGTTGATCAGCGGCACGGCGTTCCACCACATCTTGACCTCGGCCGTGGTGCCCTGGGCCGCGGCGCAGATATCTGCCAGCTCCGCGATGCGGCGTTCCAGCAGCGCCTGCATCTTCGGATTGAAGGCGCGCATCGTGCCCCCGACCGCCAGTTCCGACGGCATCACGTTGAACGCATCCGGCGACCCGCCCGCGATGTAGCCCACGCTGACCACAACGGACTCGAGCGCCGGCACGTTGCGGCTCACGATGGTCTGCAACGCCTGGACATACATTGCCTGGGACACGGTCACGTCGGTCGCCAGATGCGCGGAATTGCCGCCATGCCCGCCCGTGCCGCGGAACGTGACCAGGAACCGGCCGGACCCTGCCATCATCGGCCCCTTGCGGATGGCGAAGCCGCCGACCGGCACGCCGGGCATGTTGTGCATCCCGTACACCGCATCGCACGGGAACCGGTCGAACAGCCCATCCTCCAGCATCGCCATCGCACCGCCGCGGCCTTCCTCGGCAGGCTGGAAGATCAGGTGCACGGTGCCGGCGAAATCCGGCTTTTCGGCCAGCAGGCGCGCCGCGCCCAGCAGCATCGTGGTGTGGCCGTCATGACCGCAGGCATGCATCTTGCCGGGATTGGCCGAAGCGTAGGGCAGGCCCGTCGTCTCGGTCAGTGCCAGCGCGTCCATGTCGCAGCGCAGCGCGATCGCCCCCTGCCCGGGCCGCGCGCCGCGCACGGTGCCGACGACGCCGGTCCTGCCGATGCCCGTGGCCGTCTCGATGCCCCAGGAACGCAGCTTCTCGGCCACCAGCGCGGCGGTGCGCGTCTCCTCGAAGCCCAGCTCGGGATTCGTGTGGATGTCCTGCCGCAGGGCCACCAGTTCCGGCAGGATGGCCGCGATGCGTGATCTCGTCTCGTCGCTCATCATATCTCCCAGAGGCCCGTCACGGCCTTCCGGGACTTGATGGCGCGGATCGCGCGCCCTGGCCAGAGCGCGCCGCTATCCGGCCAGATGCGGACGCCGCAGCACCCTGCGCAGCAGACTCTCGCGCGGCCCCACGGTGAGGGAGACAATCCACAGCGCCCCCGCGGACAGCACCACCGCCGGCCCGGCGGGCAGATCGGCGTGATAGGACAGCAGCAATCCGGCCACCGAGGCGATCGCGGCCAGCGTCACCGATGCGGTCGCCTGCGTGGCGAGTTCGCCGCCCCAATGCCGCGCGGCGACGGCCGGCAGCATCATCAGGCCGACCGACATCAGCGTGCCCAGCGCCGCGTATCCCGCCACCACGCACAGCACCACCAGCGCCATGAACAGCAGGTGCCAGATCCAGCCACGCCCGCCGATCCCGGCCAGGAAAGACGGGTCGAAGCTTTCCAGCGCCAGCGGCCGCCATGCGACGGCAAGGCCGACCAGCACGAGGCTTGCGCTGACCGCCATCAGCAGCAGCGCGGGATCGTCCACGCCGAGCACGGAGCCGAACAGAAGGTGGGCGAGATCGATCCCGTTCCGGGACGACACCATGGCCACGCCGAGCGCGAGCGCGATCAGGTAGACGCCGGCAAGCTGCGAATCCTCCCGCCCCCCGGTCGCGCGCGCCAGCCATCCGGACAGCAGTGCGACGGCCAGCCCGGCCAGGAAGCCGCCCAGCCCCATGGCCGGGACGGACAGGCCCGCGACGATGAAGCCCGCCGCGATGCCGGGCAGGATCCCGTGCTGGAGCACGTCGCTCATCAGGCTCATCCGCCGCAGCACCAGGAATACGCCCAGCGGCGGCCCGGCCAGCGACAGTGCGAGGCACCCCACCAGGGCGCGGCGCATGAAGCCGAAGGAGAAGGGGTCGATCAGCGCGTCGAACATCACGCCGCGCGGGCGCAGGTTTCAGCGTCCTCGGCCCAGGCCTCCGCCATCATCCGGGCGCGCAGCCGGTTGGCGGCGGACAGCGCGGTCGCCGTGTCGCACCACGCGATCTGCTCGCGCGCCAGCATCAGGCAGTCGGGGAACTCGCGCGCCACGAGGTCGAGGTCGTGCAGCACGGCGATGATGGTGCGGCCTTCGCCATGCCAGCGCCGCAGCACCGCCATCAGGTCGGCGGCGGTGCGCGCATCCACGGCGTTGAACGGCTCATCCAGCAGGATCAGCGGCGCGTCCTGCACCAGCAGCCGCGCGAACAGCACGCGCTGGAACTGCCCGGCGGACAGCGTGCCCACGCGGCGGCCGGCGAAACCGGCCAGGCCCACCGCCTCCAGCGCCTGCAGCGCACGGTCACGCTCCGCCGCGCCGAACGCCCGGAAGGCGCCAAGCCGGACACAATGGCCCAGCATGACCACATCCAGGCAGGAAATAGGAAAGCCGCGATCCAGCGCCGTGGCCTGCGGCAGCAGGGCGATCTTCTCCTGCGCCAGCCCGCCGCGATCGACACTGCCCTGGTCCACGGGCGACAGGCCGGCGACGGCCTTCAGCAAGGTGGTCTTGCCCGCCCCGTTCGGCCCCACCACCGCCGTCATCGACCCCGGCGCGAAGGTGCCGGAGACGTGATGCAGCGCCGGCCTGCGGTCGTAAGCGACGGTGACGTTGTGCAGACGGATGCCGTTCATGCGAACATGGCCCACGCCACGGCCCCCCACAGCGCCGCGATGACCCCGGCAACAAGAAGCAGGCGCGACCGGACGCCGGCGGCGAGGGAAAGCGGGTGCATGGTTATTTTATAACATTCGCCCCCAGCGGGAACAATGCGGGCAGCCCGCCGGCCGGCGGAGCCCTGCCCCGCATGCCGTGCGGAGGAAGGCCGCGCCGGCCGCTACCGGCCGATCCTCTCCCGCGAGATGCTGACGAAGGCGGCGACGGCCGCCACCGCGGAGGCGGTAAGCAGGGCCAGATTAGGTGCCATTCTCCGTGAAACGTGCCAGCAGCAGCGCCACGAGTGCGGCGCCGGTGCTCTGGCCGAACAGCCGGGCCGTGCTGCTCATCCCGCCCGCAGCACCGCTGCGATGGCGCGGCGCCGCATTGATCAGCGTCCGGTTGTTCGGCGTCTGGAAGAAGCCGAACCCGGCCCCGCACAGCGCCATGCGCCAGGCGATGTCCGCCGGATGGGGCTGTGCCGGCAGCCACAGCAGCAGCGCGAACCCGAGGGACATGGTGGCGAGCCCGAAGAAGCCGAGCCACGATGCGGCGAAATGCTCCGTCAGCCGGCCGGCGAGGGGGGCAGCGACGGCCACCGCAAGGGGCCAGGGCACCATCAGCAGCCCCGTGGTCTCCGGCGCGAAGCCGAAGGCCTGGTGCAGATGGAACGGCAGGGAGACGAAGCCGAGCATCTGCGTGGTGAAGCAGGCGACGGAGGCGCAGACCGACAGCGCGAAGATCGGCCGGCGCAGCAGGTCGATCGGCACCAGCGGGGCCTCCTGCCGCAGTTGCCGCCGCACCGTCCAGACGGCGGCGGCCACGGTCAGCAGGGCCAGCATCACGACCCAGGGCCAGTCCAGCGCATGTCCGATGCCGCTGATCGTGGTCATCAGCAGGCCGACCGTGGCGGCGGACAGCAGCGCGCTGGGCCCGTCGAAGCCACGGCCGGACCGGCCCGAATCCGGCAGGCTGCGCATCCCGATCACCAGGGCGGTCAGGCCGATCGGCACGTTGATCAGGAAGATCCACGGCCAGGACCCCAGGCTGAGGACCAGGCTGGCGAAGCTCGGCCCGATGGTGGAGGCGATCGCCGTGGACATGGTCGTGAAGCCGAACGCGCGGCCGAGCAACTCGCGGGGAAAGATGTAGCGGATCAGCGCGATGTTCACGCTCATGATCCCCGCCGCGCCAAGCGCCTGCACCGTCCGTGTCAGCGTCAGCACCGGCAGCGAGGGCGCCATCGCCGACGCCAGCGAGGCCGCGACGAACAGCGCGAGCCCGGAGAGATAGACCCGCCGGTAGCCGTGGATTTCACCGAGGGCCGAGACCGGCAGCAGCGAAACCACAAGGACGAGCTGATACGCGTTGACGACCCAGATCGTCGCGGACGACGTCGCCTCGAATTCCCGGGCCAGGACCGGCAAGGCCACGTTGACCGCCATGCCGTCCATCACGGCCAGGCTGATCGTGGCGAGCACGCTGATGAAGGCCCATCCCCGGCGGCCGGGCGGCAACCCATTGTCGGCGGTTGTCATTCCTGTTCCAGTACCCGCGCCATACGATCGTATCGAGGGATTGTGAGTGCGATCGCGCGGCGACGCCATTGCCCGCGTGCGTCTGGGGCGCTGTCCGACTTGCCCGCCCAGGCGGCAGGGGGCAAAGCCCTGGCCTTCCATGGAACAGGGACGCCGGGACCGAATCTTGCAGCCTGACCCCGATGCCGAAGCGCGCCGCGCCCTGACCCGCCATCGCGCCTTCGCCACCTTCCTGCTGGTGCTGATGGCCGCGCTGACGCTCGCCACCTACACACTGCCGCAAGGTTATGCCACGTCGCTGCTCCAGGCCGCTGCGAAGGCCGGATTCGTGGGCGGCATCGCGGACTGGTTCGCGGTGACGGCACTGTTCCGCCACCCGCTCGGCCTGCCCATCCCGCACACCGCCATCATCCCCAGCCAGAAGGCGCGGCTGGGGGCGGCGCTGGGCCGGTTCGTCGCCAACCATGTCTTCACCCCGGCGGAACTGTCGCGCCTTCTGGAACGCATCGACCTGCCCGCCATGCTGCGCGGATTCCTCAGCGACCCGGCCGCCGCACGCCCGGCCGCGCAGGGCCTCGCCGCGCTGCTGCCGCGCATCCTGACCAGCATCGAGGACGGGCGCGCACGGCGGTTGATCGCGCGGCTGATCCCGCGGCTGGCGGGCGGGCCGGCGGCAGGGCGGATCGTGGCCCGCGCGCTCGGCACGCTGGTCGAAGGCGGCCGCCATCAGGAGGTGTTCGGCTTCATCCTGGCCCAGCTCCGTACCGGCCTGACGGCGCGGGAGGACGCGCTGCGCCAGGCCATCGCGGAACGCGTGCGCAAGGAAGGCGGTGCGCTGGTCGGCTGGGCACTGGGGGCCACCATCGCGCGGCGTGTCATCTCCGCCGTGAACGCCGAGCTGGAACACACCGCGCCGGACGGATCGGAACTGCGCGCCGCCTTCGACGAATGGGTCCGCCGCGAGATCGCGCGCATGGAGGAGGACCCCGCCCGCGCCGCCGAACTCGGTGCCGCCATCGGCCGCGTGCTGCGGCATGAAAGCGTGCAGGCCTGGGTCTGGGACGTGTGGGCGCGGCTGCGCGCGGCCCTCGCGGCCGATGCCGCCCGGCCAGACGGGCGCGCCGCCCAGGCGATCGAGGCCGCGTTCGCCAATCTCGGGAAGCTGCTGGAAGAAGACCCCGCCGCCCGCGCGCGCGTGCAACAGGCGGCCGAGGCGATCCTCGCTTCCCTGCTGCCGACCTTGCAGACGCGGCTTTCGGAATTCATCGCCGGCGTCGTCGCCAACTGGGACTCGGCCACGATCACGGACCGGCTGGAGGTGCGCGTGGGCAAGGACCTGCAATACGTACGCATCAACGGCACGCTGGTCGGGTTCCTGGTGGGCGGCGCGCTGTTCGCGCTGCTGCACGCCGTGTTCGGCTCGGTGAACTTCTGAGCCCGCGCTGACATGGTGCGGCCGCGGGGCTAGGCTCCCCGGCGATGACGCTCCGCCTCTCCGTCCTCGACCAATCCACCGTCGTGACCGGCCGCACCCCGGCCGAAAGCATCCGCGAGACGCTGGCACTCGCGCGCCATTGCGAGGCGCTGGGCTACGCCCGCTACTGGGTGGCGGAACATCACAGCAGCGCCAGCCAGGCCGGCACCGCGCCGGAGGTGCTGATCTCCGCCATCGCGGCGACGACGCAGCGCATCCGCGTGGGCAGTGCGGGCGTGATGCTGCCGCATTACGCGGCGCTGAAAGTGGCCGAACAGTTCCGTGTTCTGGATGCCATCGCGCCGGGGCGGATCGACCTCGGCGTCGGCCGCGCGCCGGGATCGGACGGGCTGACGGCCTACGCGCTCAACCCGAACGCCGCCACGGCGGCCGATCAGTTCCCGGCGCAGATCCGCGACATGATGGCGTGGATCGACGGTGCGCCGCTGCCGGACAACCACCCGTTCCGCACGGTCCGCGCGCAGCCCGCCGGCCCCACGGGACCCGAGGTCTGGGTGCTGGGCAGCAGCAACTACGGCGCCCAGGTCGCGGCTTATTTCGGCCTGCCCTACTGCTTCGCGCATTTCATCACCGACGGACGCGGCGCGGCCGAGGCCATGGCGCTCTACCGCGACGGGTTCCGCCCCGGCCGTATCGCCGCACCCCATGGGGCCATCTGCGTCTGGGCGCTGGCCACCGACACGGACGCGGAGGCCTGGCGGCTGTTCCGTTCGCGCGAGATCTGGCGGCTCGGCCGGGATCGCGGCGTGTTCGCACCCCTGCCCTCACCCGAGGAGGCCGCGGCGCATGAACTCACACCCGGGGAGCAGACGCGCGTGGAACGCCTGCGCGCCGAGGCGATCTGCGGCGCGCCCGAAGCCGTCGCAGCGAAGCTGCGCGCGCTGGCGGAGGCGCATGGCGTGGAGGAAATCGCCGTCCTGACCACCGTCCACGATCCGGGGGCGCGACAGCGGTCCTATGCGCTGATCGCGGAGGCTTGCGGCGTTCCCGCGCTCAGTCGAACGGCTGGATAGACCGGCCCGCACGCCAGGCGCGGAAACGCATCGTCGCCCACGCGACCAGCCCCGCCCCGGCCGCGACGGGCACCGCGATCGCCAGCGCGAACAGCGCGAAGGAAGCGAGCGCGACCAGCATGGCCAGGATCGCGACGACGATCGCCACGCGGCCGATACGCGCGGACAGCGGAGGCCGCTGCGGCGTCCGGAACGACCCGTCGGCGTTCATCTCCAGGACCGTGACGCGGGTGTGCTGCATTTTCGCGACATGGCCCGCGGATGCGCCCGCTTCAAGTCTGGTGGCGCGGCGGCGATGGGGCGATGGTGGCTGCATGGCATCCTTTTCCCGGCGGGCACTGCCCCTGCTGCTGCTTCCCGCCACGGCCCGTGCCCAGGAGAGCATCGGCACCGCCACGCTGCAGCCGGACGGCACACTGATCCTGCGGCTGCGGGCCCAGGGGCATCACGGCTCGGCGCTCGGCGACGGCGTGCTGCGCTACCCGCCGGGGCATCCGGATCACGACATGCTGATCCGCCATGTCGGCGGCCTTCGGCCCGGCGAGACCAAGCCCTTCCCGCCGCTGGCGAGCCCGCGCCCGCCGCTGCCCCCGTCACCGCCGCCGGGCTAGGATGTCCCTTTTCCGCTCACGCTGCGCCGGCGCCTGGGGCGGAGAAGCGGTCTAACCCGCGCCGTTGACCAGCGGCACCGCCGCCGTTTCCTTCACCGTGGCAAGGCCAAGCATCGTATCCACCCGCACCACGCCGGACAGGCCGCGCAGCGTCAGCACCTCGGCATCCAGCGCACCGATATCCGCGACGCGCAGCTTCAGCAGATGCGTATACCCGCCGCTGACACGATGGCATTCCTGCACATGCGCCTGCTTGCGCAGCGCTTTGCGGAAGGAATCCTCGTCACGTCCCGCGCGCAGCTCCAGCAGCACGAAGGCCAGCACCGGGCAGCCGGCGGCCTTTGGGTCGAGCACCGCCTGCCAGCCGCGGATCGCGCCACGATCCTCCAGCTTGTGGATGCGCTCGTTGGTGGCAGAGATCGACAGGCCAGCCGCCTTGCCGATCTCGGCGAGGCTCGCCTTGCCGTTGCGCTGCACGGCGCTGAGGATGTTCCGATCGATGCTGTCCACAGGCCGGGAGCCTAACCGCGGCCGTGCGCGGACGTCCACGGGCGCGCCGCGATCGGATGCCCGCAACGTGCGGATGCATCGGAACTGTCACAATTCTTCCTCGCCCCTCCGCCGCGGACGGAGGCCGTCGTCGCAGGCATCCAAACGCGGATGCCTGCGCCGGCCCTCCCCCGCCACGAAGCGGCGGAGGGGCGGGATCCCGGATCAGAACCGGCGTGCGTTCAGATGTAGTGTTCGGCCAGCGGTGTGAAGCCGTTGAAGTTCTGGCTCGCGTAGCTGGTCACATAGGCGCCGGTCGCATGCAGCCGGACCTTGTCGCCGCAATCGAGCTTCATCGGCAACCGGTAGTTCGACTTCTCGTACATCGTGTCGGTGCTGTCGCAGGTCGGCCCCGCGATCGTCACCGGGCCCATGGCGCCGTCGTCGTGCGGGGTCTCGATCCGGTACTTGATCGCCTCGCCTTCGGTCTCGGCCAAGCCGCCGAAACGGCCGATGTCGAGATAGACCCAGCGGATGGGATCGTCCTTGCCCTTGCGGGACACCAGCACGACCTCGCTCTCGACCACGCCGGCATCGCCGACGATGAAGCGGCCGGGCTCGACGATGACCTCGGGGATGTTGTTGCCGAACGCCTTGGCCAGCGCGCCCAGGATCGCGTCGCCGAAGGTGCCGATCTCCGGCACCTCGGCGCGGTAGCGCTTGGGGTAGCCGCCGCCCAGGTTGACCATGCGCAGGTTCACGCCGCGCTCGGACAGGTCGGTGAAGACCATGGCCGCGCGTGCGATCGCTGCCTCATAGGCGCCGGTCGAGGTCTGCTGGCTGCCGACATGGAAGGACACGCCATACGGGTCGAGCCCAAGCTCACGGGCGCGCACCAGCAGTTCGGCGGCCATCTCCGGCTCGCAGCCGAACTTGCGCGACAGCGGCCATTCCGCGCCCTTGTTCTCAACCAGGATGCGGCAATAGACGCGTGCACCCGGCGCGGAACGGGCGAGCTTCTCCAGCTCCGGCTCCGAATCGAAGGCGAACATGGTCACGCCCGCCTCGTGGGCACGCCGGATAGCGACCTCCTTCTTGATCGTATTGCCGAAGGAAATCGCTTCGGGCCGGGCTCCTGCCGCAAGACATGCGGCGATCTCCTCCCACGACGCGGCGTCGAAGAAGGAACCGAGGGCGGTCAGGCGGCCGAGGATCGGCTCAGCCGGATTGGCCTTCACCGCGTAATAGATGCGGGCCAGCGGCAACGCGGCCTGCAACGCGCGGAAGTTCTCCTCCACGCGATCGACATCGAGCACGAGGCACGGCGTGGCCGGCTGCTGCTCGGATAGGAAACGGGCGATCTTCGGGGTCATCGCACCCGGCCTCCCCTCGGTAAGACACTCGCCTGTCCAGGCGGCGAGCGGTGTTGACGGAACGGTCGAACGAACCAGCGTAGTCGGTTGCCAGAACGCTTGACGTCGTTGCGTAACCACGAGGGCCAGAGGCACGTGCGTTGCTGCGTGGGGGCGCACATAGGGCCCATGGGGCGGGGTCGCAAGCGAAAATCGAAGCCGCGGGCCAAGAAGCCATGCGTGGCAGGCAACCCTTCGCCCCGCGCAGCGTTTGCCCGCATCATAACCGTATGAGCGACTCCGCCCCCCAAGCTTCCCGCGACGTCAGCACGGCTTCGATGCCGCCCCCACGGACATCGTGGCGCGGCTGGAAGGCGGCGCTGCGCCGCGTGGCACGCGAGGCGGCATCCACCCGCGTTCCCCTCGTCGCCGCCGGCTGCGCCTTCTATGCGATGCTCGCGCTGTTCCCCGCGCTGTCGATGCTGATCTTCATCTACGGCCTGGCCTTCGATGTCGCGACGGTGGAGCCGCAGCTCGACCTGATCCGCGAATTCCTGCCGGACAGCGCCTATGACCTGATCGCGCAGCGCATCCGCCTTCTGGTCAGCAACCGCAGCGGCAGCCTGGAGATCGGGCTGGCCATCTCGGCGCTGATCACGATGTGGTCGTCGATGTCGGGCACCAAGGCGATGCTCTCCGCGCTCAACCTCGCCTATCAGGAGGCGGAGACGCGCGGCTTCCTGCGCTTCAACCTGACCGCGTTGTCCATCACGCTCGGCGCCGTGGTTGCGACCGCGATCGGCCTGTCGGTCGTGGTCGCGCTTCCCGCGGCACTCGGACTGCTCGGCGTGCCCGATTCGGACCGCGCGCTGTTCCGCGTGCTGTCGCTGGGCATCCTGTTCGTGTTCGTGATGCTGGCGCTCGCGGTGCTCTACCGCTTCGGCCCGTCGCGGCAGTCCGCCCAGCGATACCGCACCGTTCCAGGATCGGTGTTCGCCGCGGTGATCTGGGGCGCGGCCTCGTGGGGCTTCTCGCTCTATGTCAGCGAGCTGGGCGGCTACGATGCGACCTATGGGCCGCTTGGCGCCTTCATCGGCCTGATGATGTGGTTCTGGGTCAGCGTTTTCGTGGTCCTGCTCGGCGCCGAGCTGAACGCCGAGCTGGAGATACAGGCCGCAGGTGCGGAGGCGCCGGGCGTCAGAGCGTGACGGTCTCGCCCACGGCGGGCACCTTCACCCGGCCGGCCTGATCGCCCATCTCCTTCAGGAACGCATCGGCCGACTGCGCCAGCGGCGGGAAGGTCTTGTAGTGGCAGGGCAGGATCGTCTTGACCTCCGGCAGGAAGCGCTTCGCGGCCAAGGCCGCGGTCCGCGCACCCATGGTGAAGCGGTCGCCGATCGGCAGCATGGCGACGGAGGGGCGGTAGATCTCCGCGATCAATCCCATGTCGGAGAAGATGTCGGTATCACCCGCATGGTAGACGGTCGGTTCCGACGCTGATTTCGGCGTGATGACCACGCCGTTCGGCAGGCCCAGCGTCTGGATCACCCCGTTGGCATCCATGTCCGACGACGAATGGAATGCGAGGGTCAGCGACACGGAGAATTCACCCTGATCCGTGGTGCCGCCCGTGTTCATCGGATCGGTCGCCTGCACGCCCTTGGCGCCGAGATACTGGCAAAGCTCGAACGTCGCGACGAGCTTGGCGCCGGTGCGCTGGATGATGGCGACGGTGTCGCCGACATGGTCGCTGTGGCCATGGGTCAGCACGACATGCGTGGCACCGGCGGAGGCAGCCTCGGCATCGCCCGTGAAGCTGGGATTGCCGGTCAGGAACGGGTCGATCAGCACCACCGAACCGCCGAATTCCAGCCGGAACGCCGAATGCCCGAACCAGGTGATCTTCATGGACGCGCCCTCGTCATGCCTTTGTCCAAGGCGGTCCTAGACCATGGGCCGGAAGGTTTGAACCCTCATCGCCAACTCCCTTTCCCGATGGCGGGAGAGCGAACGGAGCGGACAGGACCGTCCGTATCAGAACAGCCCCTCGATCCGGCCTTCCGCGTCGAGATGGATCCCCTCCGCCGCCGGCACGCGCGGCAGGCCCGGCATGGTCATGATGTCGCCGGCGATCGCCACCACGAAGCCCGCGCCCGCGGACAGGCGCACATCCCGCACCGGCAGGACATGCCCCTCGGGTGCGCCCAGCGCGGTGGGATCGGCGCTGAAGCTGTACTGGGTCTTGGCGATGCAGACCGGAAGCTGCCCGAACCCCGCCGCCTGCCAGGCCGCGAGCCGCTTGTCCACGGCGGCGGGCAGGGTGATATCGGCCGCGCGGTAGATGCGCTGCGCGATGGTGCGGATCTTCTGCACCAGCGGCATGTCGTCCGGATAGATCGGCGCGAACTTCGCGGTGCCCGCTGCGATCCGCTGCTTCACGGCCTCCGCGAGCGCGGCAGCGCCCGGCGCGCCGTCGCCCCAGTGCGTGCAGGGAATCGCCTCCGTCCCCAACTCGGCCATGCGCGCCTGCACGGCTTCGATCTCGGCATCGGTGTCGGTGGTGAAGCGGTTCAGCGCCACCACCACGGGCAGGCCGAACGCACCCATGTTCTCGACATGCCGCGCGAGGTTCGCCACGCCGCGCCTCACGGCGTCCACGTCCTCCCGCCCCAGATCGGCCTTGGCCACGCCGCCATGCATCTTCAGCGCCCGCACCGTCGCCACCACCACGGAGCAGGATGGCGACAGCCCGCCGATGCGGGACTTGATGTCCAGGAACTTCTCCGCCCCCAGATCGGCGCCGAAGCCTGCTTCCGTCACCACCACGTCGGCCAGCGACAGGCCCAGCCGCGTGGCGATCAGCGAATTGCAGCCATGGGCGATGTTCGCGAACGGCCCGCCATGGACCAGCGCGGGGGAGCCTTCCAGCGTCTGCACAAGGTTGGGCCGCAGCGCGTCGCGCAGCAGCACCGCCATCGCCCCGTCCGCCTTCAGGTCGCGCGCCGTCACCGCGCTACCGTCGCGCCGTGTCGCGACGACGATGCGGCCGAGCCGTTCCTGCAGGTCGTCGAGCCCGCTGGCGAGGCAGAAGATCGCCATCACCTCGGACGCCACGGTGATGTCGAACCCGTCCTCCCGCGGGCTGCCGTTCGCGGCCCCGCCCAGCCCGTTCACGATCTGCCGCAGCGCGCGGTCGTTCATGTCCAGCGCGCGCCGCCACGTCACCCGGCGCGGGTCGATACCCAGCGCGTTGCCCCAGTACAGGTGGTTATCGACCATCGCCGCGAGCAGGTTCGCCGCCGAGGTGATGGCATGGAAATCGCCGGTGAAATGGAGGTTGATGTCCTCCATCGGGGCCACCTGCGCCCGTCCGCCACCCGTCGCCCCGCCCTTCACGCCGAAGCAGGGGCCGAGCGAGGGTTCGCGCAGGCAGATCATGGTGCGCGTGCCCGAAGCGTTCAGCGCGTCGCCCAGGCCGATCGTGGTCGTCGTCTTGCCCTCACCCGCGGGGGTCGGGCTGATGCCGGTGACGAGGACAAGCTTGCCAGGCGCGCGCCCGCCGGGGACCGCCAGCGCCTCCAGCCCGATCTTGGCCTTGAACCGGCCGTAGGGTTCCAGGTGGCCGGGCGCGATCCCGGCGTGGTCCGCGATCTCCGTGATGGGAAGCAGCGTCGCCGCGCGCGCGATCTCCAGGTCGGTCGCCATCCAAGCCCCTCCTCCGGTCGGGCGCGTCTATCCGCCGCGGGAAGGCCCGACAAGGCGGCGATAAACCGGGCGCAGCAGGAACGGGCTCAGGAACAGCGGGAACTGGCACAGCGCGAAGAACAGCGCCACGCGCGGATCGGCGGCGGCCGGCAGCACGGCGAGATACAGGGCCATGTTGCGGTTGCCGCTCATCAGCCCGGCGGACAGGGCCGCCCGCCGGCCCATCCGCCAGAAGGCGGCCGCGGTCAGCGCGTTCAGGCCGAAATCCGCCGCGAAGGCCACGGCCAGCGCCTGCGCCACCCAGGCCGGGTCGCTCGCGATCCGCGCGGTCAGCCCGTCCATCACGCCGAAGCCGTAGATCACGACCAGCCACACCGTGGCCCCGTCCACGGCCCGGCCGAACGGCGCCAGCCGCCGTTCCCCGGCGATGCGGCGGATCAGCAGCGACAGCGCCAGCGGCACGCCGACCACGAGGCCAAGCCGCCCCATGAAGGCGGGCAGCGAGATCGCCAGATCGATCCCCATCAGCGCGAAGGCCGTGGGCGGCGCAGTCAGCGGCACCAGCACCGTGGTGGCCAGGGTGGCCAGCAGCGACAATTCCGGGTCGAGCCCGACCAGCCGCGCGAAAGCGGGGGAGGATGTCGCCGCGCAGCCGGTCGCGAAGATCACGGCGCCCGCGGCGATGCCCGCCTCCAGCCCCACGGCCCGGACCAGCAGTGCCGCCGCCACCGGGCATGCGAACAGCATGAAGGCGACCACGGCGAGCAGTTGCCCCGGCCGGCGCAGCAGCGCGAAGGCAGCCGGGATATCCACGCGCAGCAGCACCAGCGTCATCAGGCAGACAACCGTGGGCGCGACGATGCCGTTCAGCGCCGCGGCCAGCGGCGGGATCGCCACGCCACCGAACACGCCCACGGCGAGCAACAGGGACCCGCGGGCGGCAGACCATTCAAGGAAGCGGAACAGGGGCACGTTTGGACGGGTTCGCGATGCGTTCTATATGCCCCGCCATGCGCGCGCTACCCGCCCTGGCGATTCTCCTGCTCTCCTTCACGGCACAGGCCGCCTGCACGGACGGTGCCGCGCCGGGCGTGGTCTGGCGGCGCTGCCTGCTGGACCAGGCCAACCTGCATGGCGCAGACCTGACCGGCGCCGTGCTGCGGGATTCGAGCTTCCGCCGCGGTGACCTGTCCGGGGCCAAGCTGGCGCGGATCGAGGCAACGGATGCGCGCTTCGTCTCGGCCGATCTCTCCAAGGCGGACCTGACGGAGGCCACCCTGCTCAGCGCCGACATGACCAGGGCGAACCTGTCGGGCGCGGTTCTGGTGCGGGCCGACCTGCGGCGCGCCACCCTGTTCGGCGCCAACCTGCGCGAATCCGACCTGACCGGGGCGGACCTGTCCGGCGCCGACCTCACCTCCGCCCGGCTCGACGGGGCACGCTGGACCGACGGCACGCGCATCTGCGGCACCGCATCCTTCGGCCAGTGCCGATGAGCTATCTGGACCGGCTCAACGCCGAACAGCGGGAGGCGGTCGAGACGGTCGATGGCCCGCTGCTGGTGCTGGCGGGCGCGGGCACGGGCAAGACCCGCGTGCTGACCACCCGCTTCGCCCATATCCTGATGACCGGCCGTGCCTACCCCAACCAGGTTCTGGCCGTGACCTTCACCAACAAGGCCGCGCGGGAGATGAAGGACCGCGTGGCCGCGATCATCGGCCGGCCGGTCGAGGGATTGTGGCTCGGCACGTTCCACGCGCTGTGCGCGCGCATGCTGCGCCGGCACGCCGAATATGTCGGGCTGAAGCCGAACTTCACCATCCTGGACACGGACGACCAGATGCGCCTGCTCAAGCAGGTGATGGAAGCCGCCGGGATCGACGCCAAGCGGTGGCCGCCGCAGGGGTTGATGGGCGTGATCCAGCGCTGGAAGGATCGCGGCCTGACGCCCGACCGCATCGGCGCGGGCGACGACACCGATTTCGCGGACGGATCGGCGCGCGTGCTCTACGCCGACTACCAGTCGCGCCTGATCGCGCTGAACGCGGCGGATTTCGGCGACCTGCTGCTGCACGTGACCGAGATATTGCGCACCGAGGCCGATGTGCTCGCGCAGTATCATCGCGCCTTCCGCTACATCCTCGTGGACGAATACCAGGACACCAACCTGGTCCAGTATCTCTGGCTGCGCCTGCTCGCCCAGGGCCATCGCAACATCTGCTGCGTGGGCGATGACGACCAGTCGATCTATTCCTGGCGCGGCGCGGAGGTGGAGAACATCCTGCGCTTCGAGAAGGATTTTCCCGGTGCCAAGATCGTCCGGCTGGAATCCAACTACCGCTCCACCGCCCCCATCCTCGCCGCCGCTTCCGGCCTGATCGCCCACAATGAGGGGCGTCTGGGCAAGACGCTGCGCCCCGGCCGCACGGATGCGGACGATGGCGAGAAAGTCCTCGTCGTCTCGCTGTGGGACAGCGACGAGGAGGCGCGGATGGTGGGCGAGCGGATCGAGCAGCTTCAGCGCGACAAGCATCCGCTGTCCGAGATGGCGATCCTGGTGCGTGCCGGCTTCCAGACCCGCGCCTTCGAGGAGCGGCTGATCGCGCTCGGCGTGCCCTACCGCATCGTGGGCGGCGCGAAATTCTACGAACGCGCAGAGATCCGCGATGCGATGGCCTATATGCGCGTGCTGCACCAGCCGGCCGACGACCTCGCATTCGAGCGTATCGTCAACGTGCCGCGCCGCGGCGTGGGCGATGTGGCGTTGCGCGCGATGCATGCGCGCGCCCGCGCCGATGGCGTGCCGCTGACCGAGGCCGCCGCACGGCTCGTCGCCGATGGCGGCATGAAGGGCAGGCCAAAGGAATCGGTCGGTCAGTTGCTGCGCGACTTCATCCGCTGGCGGGAGATGCTGCCGCGCGACGGCCATGTCGTGACCGTGGCCACGCTGCTGGATGAGAGCGGCTACACCGAGATGTGGAAGCAGGACCGCTCCGCCGAAGCCCCGGGGCGGCTGGAGAACCTGAAGGAGCTGGTCCGCGCGCTGGCTGATTTCGAGACGCTCGTCGGCTTCCTCGACCATGTCGCGCTGGTGATGGAGAACGACGAGGGCGCCGACGGCGACCGCATCTCGCTGATGACCATGCACGGGGCGAAGGGGCTGGAATTCGACACGGTGTTCCTGCCGGGATGGGAGGAAGGGCTGTTCCCCAGCCAGCGCGCGCTGGACGAAGGCGGCGCGAAGTCGCTGGAGGAGGAACGCCGCCTCGCCTATGTCGGCCTGACCCGTGCGCGCCGCCGCGCCATCGTCAGCTACGCCGCCAACCGGCGCATCTACGCCAACTGGCAATCCTCCATCCCATCACGCTTCATCGAGGAACTGCCCGAGGCGCATGTGGAGCGCAGCGGCAACGCGGCCATGGACCGCGCGGGCTGGCTCAACGCGCCGTCGGTGTTCAGCCAGCAATTCCCGCTCGCCGCGCGCCGGCCCAAGGTGATCGAGGCATGGGAGCAGCCGGCGCGGCCCGCGCGCGCGGATGCGATCGCGGTCGGCGCCCGCGTCTTCCATCAGAAATTCGGCTACGGCACGGTGACAGGCGTGAACGACGACAAGCTCGACATCAGCTTCGAGAAGGCCGGGCAGAAACGCGTGCTCGACCGGTTCGTGGAGCGCGCGTGACCCGCCACGCCACCCGTCTGGAGACGATCAGCGTGGACGTGCCCGAGGACGCGCTGGAGGCGTGGGAGGCGGCCATCGCCGCGGTCTGCGGCACGGTCGATTTCTTCCGCGACGAGGCCGCCGAGACGTGGCGCGTTTCCGGCGTGAAGCAGGCGGGCGAAAAGGAGGCGGAACTCGCCACCGCGATGGCGCTCGCGTCCGCCGCGACCGGTATCGCGCCGACGCTGCACCGGGAGGACGTGCCGGCGGAAGGATGGCTCGCCCGCACCCGCTCCGCCTTTCCCGAACAGTTGGTCGGACGCCGCCTCGCCCTGCGCGGCACGCATGTGGAGGATCCGCCGACGCCCGGCCGGATCACGTTGCTGCTGGATGCGGGCGTGGCCTTCGGATCCGGCGAGCATGGATCGACGCGCGGCTGCCTGCTGGCGCTGGAAGACCTCGCGCATCTGCGCCCGCGCCGCATCCTCGATCTCGGCACCGGGTCGGGCGTGCTGGCGATGGCGGCGGCGCGGCTGCTGCACCGGAAGGTGTTCGCGACCGATATCGAACCCTGGTCGGTCCGGACCACGCGGGAGAATGCGGCGCTCAACCGGCTGGGGACGGAGGTGCGCGCGGTGCGCGCGGACGGCTGGCGCGATGCGCGCGTCCGGCGCGGCGCACCCTATGATCTGGTGTTCGCCAATATCCTGGCGCGGCCGCTCTGCCTGATGGCGCGGGACCTGTCCGCGCATCTCGCACCCGGCGGACGGGCGATCCTGGCAGGGCTGCTCAACACCCAGGTGCGGATGGTGCTGGCCGCGCACCGCCGCGTGGGGCTGCGCCTCGCCGCCACCTACCGGCAGGGCAACTGGGCGGCCCTGGTGCTGCGGAAATGACGCGCCGGGCCGCACCGGACAGCAGAACGGGGCGCCCCTTGCGGAACGCCCCGTCGAAACCAGTCCGGCGATGCCGGCCTCAGGCCGCGGCGGCCAGGCGGTCGTTGCTGTTTGCCGGCACCTGCGCGGCCGCCGGGGCCGGCATTTCGTGATAGACCGGCTCCGCCCGGGCGACGAACCCGGTGTCGAAGACGCGACGAATGTCGGCGCGGGTCAGGCCGATATCGGCCAGCTCGCGATCGGTGAGCGCGGACAGCTCATCGAACACGGCGATCCGGCGCGGCATGGCGAGGAGCGCCTTGATGCCGTTCCACACACCGCTCACGATACCCCGCACGAAGCAGGCCGTCGCCTCATCGCGGGCACGGACAGCGGCGAGGCGCAGCGCCTCCGCCTCTTCCTGGGCGTGAGTGCGGTTGAGGGGCAACAGGTACCGGAGGTCCTGCTGGGCGAGACGGGCATCCATTGCTCAATATCCTTCAAGCTCGGCCGGCTCGGGCGTCGTCCGGGATGGACCGGCGTCGCCAGCCTTCGCAGGTGCAATATGCGCGCGGGCACACTGTTTTCATTACGTCAAGGTCATGCGCCTGAGCTGCATTTCATGCATGCCTCAGCGCCAAGTTATGCAAAAACGTTAAGCTGCTATGAACGGAGGCAAGCCCGCCCGTGACCCACGCCGCGCATCTGGCCGCCCTGCGCGCTGAACTTGTCCGCCGTGATCTGGACGGCTTTTTGGTGCCCCGCGCCGACGAGCATCTGGGCGAATACGTGCCCCCGAACGCCGAGCGGCTGGCCTGGGTCAGCGGCTTCACCGGATCGGCCGGGCTGGCCGTGGTGCTGCGCGACCGGGCGGTGCTGTTCACCGACGGGCGCTACACGTTGCAGGCCGCGAGCCAGACCGATCCCGCATTGTGGCTGCGCGCGCACATCACCGAGGAGCCGCCGACCGGCTGGTTGAAGGCGCACGCGCCCGGCCTGCGCATCGGCTACGACCCGTTGCTGCACAGCGCCGACGGTGTGGCGGGTTTCGTCCGCGCGGGCGTGACGCTGGTGCCGCAGGCGACCAACCCGGTCGATGCGGTCTGGACCGGCCGCCCGGCCCCGCCCGCCGCCCCCGCGCAGGTCCATGACCTGCGCTTCGCTGGCAAGCCGGCTTCCGAGAAGCGGGCCGAGATCGCCGCCGCGCTGCGCGAGGCCGGGCAGGACGCGGCGGTGCTGACCGACCCGGCCTCGATCTGCTGGCTTCTGAACATCCGCGGCGGCGATGTCGATTTCACGCCGTTCCTGCTGGGCTTCGGCATCGTGCATGCCGATGCGCATGTCGATCTGATCTGCGATCCCGCCAAGCTGGGGCCGGAGGTGCGTGCGCATCTCGGCAACACGGTTGGCGTGCGGCCGCGCGCGGAACTGGGGGCTGCACTGGATGCGCTGGCAGGCAAGACGGTGCGGGTGGACGCCTCCGGCTCGCCCGTCTGGTTCGCGCAGCGGCTGAAGGATGCGGGTGCCACGGTCGCGGACGGCGACGATCCCTGCAGCCTGCCCCGCGCCTGCAAGAACGCGACCGAGCAGGCGGGCGCGCGGGCGGCGCATGCGCGCGATGCCGTCGCGGTGTGCCGGTTCCTGCGCGCGATGGAGAGTGCTGCCGGGCGCGAGACGGAAATGTCCGTCGCCGCGCGTCTGGTCGCGCTGCGCGCGGAGCAGGCGGATTTCCGGGGCGAGAGCTTCCCCGCGATCTCCGGCTCCGGCGAGGACGGCGCGATCATCCACTACCGCGTGTCCGCGGAGACCGACCGGCCGATCCGTCCCAACGAGGCCTATCTGTGCGATTCCGGTGCCCAGTACCTCGACGGCACCACGGACATCACGCGCACGGTCTGGACCGGGCCGGATGCCCCCCCGACGGAGTTGCGCGACCGCTTCACCCGCGTGCTGAAGGGCCATATCGCGCTGGCCACGCTGCGCTTCCCCAGGGGTGTGGCCGGGCAGCACATCGACACGCTGGCGCGGCGCGCGCTGTGGGAGGCGGGGCTCGACTTCGACCATGGCACCGGCCACGGCGTGGGGTCGTTCCTGTCCGTGCATGAGGGCCCCGCGCGCATCTCGCGGGCCGGCAAGCCGGTGCCGCTGGCGCCGGGAATGATCCTGTCCAACGAGCCCGGCTACTACAAACCCGGCGCATACGGCATCCGGCTGGAGAACCTGCTGCTGGTGCGGGAGGCGGACCCCGGCGAGAACGGGCGCGTCTTCCACGACTTCGAGACGCTGACGCTGGCCCCATTCGACCGGCGGCTGGTCGATGTCGCGCTGCTCACAGCGGAGGAGCGCGCCTGGCTGGACGCGTATCACGCCCGCGTGGCGCGCGAGGTCGGACCGAACCTGCCGGACGCGGCGGATCGCGCGTGGCTGGAGGCCGCCTGCGCGAAGCTGTGACGGCGGACGCCGGGCGCGCAGCGCGGCCGTTGGTCGCCCCTACGCTGCCGCCGCCGCGCGCGTGACAGTCTGGATCGCCTCGAACCCCTCGAATTCGGGATGGCCCAGATACATCGGCTTGCGCTGGCCCGCGCCCGCATGCGCCTTGCGGAACGCCTCGGATCGCGTCCACGCCTCGAAATCAGCCTTGTCGCGCCAGATCGTGTGCGAGGCGTAGAGAACGTGGTCCTCCTTCGCCGGGCCGCGCAGCAGGTGGAATTCCACGAAGCCCGGCACCTCGTGCAGATGCGAGTCGCGGCTGGTCCAGACCTCCTCGAACGCCTCGGTCGCGTCCGGCAGCACCTTGAAGCGGTTCATGGCGATGAACATGCGATAGTCCCTTCCTGCGGTGCTTCCCCGGATCGCATCATGGCACATCCCCGAAGCCTGCCAGAGTGCGCCATTCGGGTTCAGTCAGCGTGCGCACGCCGGCCTCCGCCGCCTTGGCCGCCTTGGACCCAGCATCGGCGCCGACAACCACGTAATCGGTCTTCTTCGACACGCTCTTGGTGACCTTGGCACCCAGTGATTCGGCGCGCGCCTCGGCTTCCGCACGGGTCATCGTCTCCAGCGTGCCGGTGAAGACGATGGTCTTGCCGGCAAGCGGCGAGTCCTCGGCAGCCCGGGCCGCGTCCTCGATCGTCATCTCGGCGGCGAGCGCATCCAGCGTGGCGAGGTTGCGCGGCTCGGCGAAGAAATCCGCCAGTTCCTCGGCGATGGCCGGGCCGATACCGATGATCGAGCCGAGCTCCAGCCGCGCATCCGACCCGACCGTGGTCGCAGCCAGCATCTGCGCGCGCCAGTTGGCGAAGTCGCCGTAATGGCGCGCGAGCAGCTTGGCGTTGGCTTCCCCGATACGGCGGATGCCGAGGCCGAAGATGAAGCGTTCCAGCGGCATCGTCCGCCGCGCCTCGATGCCGCGGATCAGGTTGCGGGCGGACGTCTCCCCCCAGCCCTCGCGCGCAGCGATCTCCGCCTCGCGCTGGCCCAGGTGGAAGATGTCAGCGGGCGCCTTGATCAGCCCGTCGTCCCAGAATTCCTGGATGGTCTTCTCGCCCAGCCTCTCGATGTCGAAGGCGTTGCGGGAGACCATGTGCCGCAGCCGCTCCACCGCCTGGGCGGGGCAGATCAGGCCGCCGGTGCAGCGGCGCACCACCTCCCCCGGCGGGCGCACGGCGTGGCTGCCGCAGGCGGGGCAGACCGTGGGCGGTTCCCACGGCACGGCATCCTTTGGCCGCTTCTCCGGCACGATCCCGAGGATCTGCGGAATCACGTCCCCCGCGCGTTGCAGGATCACCGTGTCGCCGATGCGCACGTCCTTGCGGGCGATCTCGTCCTCGTTGTGCAGCGTGGCGTGGCGCACCAGCACGCCCCCCACGTTCACCGGCTCCATCACCGCACGCGGCGTGAGCGCGCCGGTACGGCCCACCTGGATGTCGATGGCGAGCAGCACGGTCGTCGCCTGCTCGGCCGGGAACTTCCAGGCGATGGCCCAGCGCGGCGCGCGACCGACGAAGCCAAGGCGGCGTTGCAGCGACAGGTCGTCGATCTTGTAGACAACGCCGTCGATGTCATAGGCGAGATGCGAGCGCTGCTCCGCGATGCTCGCCTGGAACGCAGCGGCATCCTCCGCGCTGCCGAGCAGCTTCGACAGCGGGTTCACCCTGAAACCCCAGGCCTGCAGGCGTTCGAGGTAATGCCAGTGCGTGTCCGCGACCGGCTCGCTCGCCTCCCCCATCGCATAGGCGAACAGCGCGAGCGGGCGCGACCGCGTGATCTCCGGATCGAGCTGGCGCAGGCTGCCGGCCGCCGCGTTACGGGGATTGGCGAACGTACGGCCGCCCGCCGCCTCCTGTGCGGCGTTCATGGCCAGGAAGGCGTCCTTGGCCATGAAGACCTCGCCTCGGATCTCGATCAGGCGGGGCGCCTTGCCTTTCAGCGTGCGCGGCAGGTCGGCCAGCGTCAGCAGGTTGCGCGTCACGTCCTCGCCCACCAGCCCGTCGCCGCGTGTCGCACCGCGCACGAAACGCCCGTCCTCGTAGGTCAGGTTGATCGACAGGCCGTCGATCTTGGGTTCGCCCACGAAGCGTAGCACCGCCTCCGCCTTCAGGCCGAGGAAACGGCGGATGCGATCGCAGAACGCGGTGAAGTCCTCCGCACCGAAGGCGTTGTCGAGCGACAGCATCGGCTGGCGGTGCCGCGACTTGGCGAAGGCCGCGGACGGCGCGACACCGACGATATCCGAAGGGCTGTCCGCACGCTTCAGCGCGGGGAAACGCGCCTCGATCGCCGCGTTGCGCCGGACCAGCGCGTCGTACTCCGCATCCGTGATGCGCGGCGCATCCTGCTGTTCGTAGGCTTCGCGATGGAAAGCGATCTCCTTCGCGAGCGCGGCGAGTTCGGCTTCGGCCTGCGCCTCGTCCAGCGCCTCCACCGCGATGTCGCGCAGCTTCGCGGGCGTGCTCACGACGCGGCGGCCAGCAGGCTGTCGGCGGCGGCGCGGGCCGCGTCGGTGACGGTTTCGCCCGCGAGCATGCGCGCGATCTCCTCGCGCCGCGCCGTATCCTCCAGCCGGTCCACGCGCGTCGCGGTGCTGCCCCTGGCGGTGGCCTTGCGCACCTGGAAATGCGCCGCCCCGCGTGCCGCGACCTGCGGGCTGTGGGTGACGACCAGCACCTGCAACCGCTCCGCCACGCGGGCGAGGCGTTCGCCCACGGCCGCGGCGGTCGCCCCGCCGATGCCGCTGTCCACCTCGTCGAACACCAAAGTCGGCACGGGCGAACCGCGCGCCAGCACCACCTTCAGCGCCAGCATCAGCCGCGACAACTCGCCGCCCGAGGCGATCTTCGCGAGCGGTCCGGCGGGCTGGCCGGGATTGGTCGCGACCAGGAACTGCACCGCATCCGCGCCGGCGGCACCCCAGGCGGTCTCGGGCAAGGGCGCGACCTCCGTGGTGAACACGGCCTTATCGAGCCGCAGCGGCGCGAGTTCCTTCGCCACCGCCTTGTCGAGCTTGCCGGCGGCGGACCGCCGCGCCGCGGACAGGACCTGCGCGGCCTCGGCATAGGCGGCGCGCGCCTCGGCGGCCGCGCGCGCCAGCGCCTCGACCCGGTCCGTGCCGGCGTCCAGCGCGGCCAGCCGGTCCTTCAGCGACGCCAGCAGGCCCGGCAGCTCGACCACGGCGACGGAATGCTTGCGGGCCGCGGCGCGCAGGGCGAACAGCCGCTCCTCGGTCTGCTCCAGGCGCCGCGGATCGGCCTCGGCATCGCTGGCGAGACGTTGCAGCAGCATCTCCGCCTCCGCCACCGCCTCCTCGGCACGTTCGATGGCGGCCAGCGCCGCGGCGATCTCGGCCGCCGCGCCGGGCAGGCGTTGCAGCACGCGCGCGGCGGCCCGGAGGCTCTGGCCGGGCGACCCGCTGCGCCGGTCGCGTGGCGTCAGCTCCGACAGGGCGGCCGCGATCGCCTCGGCATAGCGTTCCCCCTGCTGCATCCGCTGCCGCTCGGCGGCGAGCGCTTCTTCCTCGCCTTCCTCGGGGGCCAGCGCGGTCAACTCGTCCACCGCGTGGCGCAGCCAGTCCTCCTCGCGCGCCGCCGCTTCGATGGCCGCACGCGCCTCGGCCAGCGCCGTCTCGGCCGCGCGCCAGGCGCGATGCGACGTGCCCACGCGCTCCCGCAACGCCTGCGGCACGCCGAACGCGTCCAGCAGCGCCGTATGCGTGGACGGATCGGCCAGACCGACCTGATCGTGCTGGCCCTGCACCTCGACCAGCGTCGCGGCGATGCGGCGCAGCAGCGCCACGCCGGCCGGCTCGTCATTGACGAAGGCACGCGACTTGCCGTCACGGGCGACCACGCGGCGCAGCACCACCTCGCCTTCCGCCGCGACGCCCTGTTCGGCCAGCAGCGCGAAGACGGGGTGACCGGGATCGGGGGCGAAACTCGCCGCGACCACGGCCTGCGCGGCCCCCGCGCGTACCAGCCCGGCATCCGCCCGCGCGCCGAGCGCGAGGCCAAGACTGTCGAGCAGGATCGACTTTCCCGCCCCGGTCTCACCGGTCAGCACGCTGAGGCCGGACCCGAAGGCAAGGTCCAGCCGCTCGATCAGGACCACGTCGCGGATCGAGAGCGACTGGAGCATGGGGTCAGAAGATCGAGGTCATGCTGTCCCAGGTACGGCGCATGAGGCCGCGCTGATCGTCCGGGGCTCTCTCTGCTCCTTCGACCAGCAGCGCGTAGCTGTCCTGGTACCACTCGCTGCCGGGGAAGTTGTAGCCGAGCACGGCGGCCGTCTTGCGCGCCTCCTCCGTCAGGCCGAGCGTCAGGTAGATCTCGGTCAGCCGGTGCAGCGCCTCGGGCACGTGGTTGGTGGTCTGGTAGTCCTCGACCACGCGGCGGAAGCGGCCGATCGCGGCGGTGTAGAGCCGCTGGCTCTGATACCAGCGCCCCACCTCCATCTCCTTGCCCGCGAGGTGGTCGCGCGCGAGGTCGATCTTCAGCCGCGCGTCGCGCGCATAGGCCGTGTCGGGGAAGCGGTTGGTCACTTCCTGCAGGGCCGACATCGCGCTCGCGGTCCCCTGCTGGTCGCGCTTCACGTCGGCGATCTGCTCATAATAGCAGAGCGCGCGGAGATAGTAGGCGTAGGCGATGTTGGCGTGCGCCGGATGCAACTGGATGAAGCGGTCGAGCGCGCCGATCGCCTCCGTGTACATGTTCCGTTCGTACTGGGCATAGGCCGCCATCAGCGTGGCGTTGACCGCCCAGGTCGAATACGGGTGCTCGCGTTCGACCAGGTCGAAAAGCTGGGCGGCGCGCGAATACTGTTCCGCCTGCATCGCATCGACGCCCGCGTTGTAGATCAGTTCCGGCGTCGCGTTGGCGGGAATGCCGTCGGGCCGCTGCGGATCCAGCGTTTCGTCGGTCGTGGAGCAGGCGGCGACGCCGATCAGGCAGAGGACAAGCAGCAGGCGCAGCATCATCAGGAATCGTCCCTTCGGCGGCTGCCCTATAGCACAGCGCCCGTGGCGCAAAGGGGGCAGCCCCCGCCCCGGGGGCGCGGTCAGGCGGCCGGCGCGGCGGCGGCGGCGTAGGGCAGGCGGGGCGTGGCGGGTTCCGCCATGCCGTCCGTCCAGCACCACGCGCGGGGATCGGCGAACAGCGCGCGGAGCAGCCGGTTGTTCAGCGCGTGGCCCGAGCGGCGGCCCGTGAAATGACCCAGGATCGGCGCGCCGGCCAGGGCGAGGTCGCCCACCACGTCCAGCAGCTTGTGCGCGGCGAATTCGTCCGGGAGCCGCAGCCCGCCCGGGTTGAGCACCTTGTCACCATCGACAACCACGGCGTTGGCGAGGCTGCCGCCCCGCGCAAGGCCGGCGGCGCGCAGCCGTGCGATCTCCTCCGCCATGGCGAAGGTGCGCGCCTGGGCGATGCGGCGGCGGAACGCGTCCCCGGCCAGACTCGCGGCGGCGCGCTGGGCACCGATCGCGGTGGCCGGGAAGTCGATCTCGATCTCCGCCTCCAGCGCTTGGACATCGGCCGGGCGCAGTTCCACCGAGGCGTGGCCGTCGGCCAGCGAGACCGGCCGCAGCACGCGGATGCCGCGCCGGGACGCATCCTGCGCGACGACGCCGGCGCAGCTGATCAGGAACAGGAACGGCGCAGCCGAACCATCGAGGATCGGCACCTCCGGCCCGTCCAGCTCGATCAGCGCATTGTCGATACCCGCGGCCGACAGCGCGGCCATCAGGTGCTCGACCGTGCCGATCCGGGCCTCGGGCCGGCCTTCCGGCGCCAGCACGGTGCACAGCCGCGTGTCCACCACGCGATCGAATCGCGCCGCCACCTCGGCATCCAGATCGGTGCGGCGGAAGCGGATACCGCTGTTGGCCGGCGCCGGTTTCAGGGTGAGGTTGACCCGCCGACCCGAATGGATGCCCACGCCGGTGCAGCCGATCGGGGCCCGCAGCGTCCGCTGGGGGCTCGGCAGTCCGGAGGAATCAGGTGCGGCAGTTGATGTCATGCGATGGAAACTAGGCCGCCCGGGGAGCGTGCGAAATTCAATGAATATTTCGCAGTATTTCACTGCAAGCCATTGACTTAAAAGCAAAATTTTTGGGCAGTCCGCCTTATTCATGCCGCAATTTGCCGCGCTGCGGCAAAGCTTGCCGGAAAGCGTGCTACGCTGCCGCCTCGTCCTCCAGCCCGACCAGATGCAGGGCCCGCCCGCGGATGCCGCGCGCCGTCATCGCGTGGATCAGCGCCTCTTCCCGCCCGTGCGTGACCCAGACCTCGGGCGCGCCGACATCGTCGATGGTCCGGTTCAGCTCGCTCCAGTCGGCATGGTCGCTGATGACCAGAGGCAGTTCCACGCCGCGCGATTTCGCCCGCTGCCGCACGCGCATCCAGCCCGAGGCGAGGGCCACCACCGGGTCGGACATCCGCCGCGACCAGCGGTCCGAGATGGCGCCGGGCGGGGCGAGCACGAGCGCGCCGGCGAGCGTGGCCCGGTCCGCCTCCGTCGCCGGGCGCAGGTCGCCGAGGGGGACGCCATGTTCCTCGTACAACCGGCACATCGCGGCCAGCGCGCCGTGGATATGGATCGGCCCGTCCCAGCCCGCCCGCCGCAGCAGCGCGATCAGCCGCTGGCATTTGCCGAGCGCGTAGCAGCCCACGACATGGGTGCGATCGGGGAACAGGCGCATGCTGTCGAGCAGGCGGGCGATCTCCTGCTCCGGGGGCGGGTGGTGGAAGACCGGCAGGGCGAAGGTCGCCTCGGTGACGAACAGGTCGCAGGGCACCGGCTCGAACGGCGCGCAGGTGGGGTCGGGGGTGCGCTTGTAGTCGCCGGAGACCACGGCGCGGCTGCCTTGGAATTCCATCACCACCTGGGCGGAGCCGAGCACATGCCCGGCCGGGCGCAGCGTGACGCGCACGCCGTTCAGGTCGAGCGTCTCGCCATAGGCGAGGGGCTGGGCGGACACCGCCATCCCCTCCCCCAGCCGCAGGCGCATGATGGCGAGCGTCTCGGGCGTGGCGAGCACGGCGCGGTGCCCGGCGCGGGCGTGGTCCGAGTGGCCATGGGTGATCACGGCGCGGTCCACGCCGCGGGTCGGGTCGATGTGGAACCCGCCGGGCTCGCAGAACAGCCCCTCGGGGCGGACCCGTAGCCAGGTCGCAGGGGGTCGTGTCTGCCCGGTTCCGGTCATGCTTGCGCCCCTCACCCGGCGGCGCGGGCCCGCGCCACCGTGCGCTGCATGGCGGCGAGGCCGACCGCCCCGTGCACCACATACCGCCCGACCATGTATCCCGGCGTGCCCTGCAAGTGCAGCCACCGCGCCTGCCTCTCCGCCTCGTCCAGTGCTGCGTCGATCTCCGCCGCGCGCGTGGCCAACGCCCGGTCCAGCGCGGCCATGTCCAGGCCGGCGTGCGCCACGGCCTCGCGGATACGCGCTTCGCTGAAGCGACCGCCGAGGCGCATCAGCGCGGCATGCACCGCCCCGTACCGCTCCGCCTGCCAGCGCGCGGCCAATGCGACGCGCGCCGCCAGGATGGAGCCGCCGCCGAGTGCGGGCCAGTGCTTGTGCACCAGCCGCAGGCTCGGGTCGTCCTCCAGCAGCGCCCGGATGACCGGCTGCATCCGGCGGCAATAGGGGCACTGGTAGTCGAAGAACTCGGCCACCGTGACGTCCCCGCGGGGGTTGCCCAGGATCACCGCGCTGGGCCCCGCCGCCAGCGCATCGGCATTCCACCTGCCATCCGCCCGCACCGTCGTGCCGGTGAAACAGGCTCCTCCCGCCCCGGCCATGGCGGCCAGGGCCGTACGACGCTTCATGCCGACGACCGCTTCCATTCCGGGGGACATATGCCGCGCCATGGGGTGGCGCACCATGCATGTCGCGTCATCGGGATGACCTCACCGGCCCCGAGTCCCTATGTTGCCCAGGATGGGAACATTGCCGGAACACTTCAGGGCCTGGTTCGCCCGGCGCGGCTGGACGCCGCGGCCGCACCAGCTTGCCCTGCTGGATGCTGCCGGGGCCGGGGAGAGTGTGCTGCTGATCGCGCCCACCGGCGGGGGCAAGACGCTGGCCGGGTTCCTGCCCAGCCTGATCGACCTGCATCGCGCCCCGCGTCCCGGCCTGCACACGCTCTATGTCTCCCCGCTCAAGGCGCTGGCCGTGGACATTGCCCGCAACCTGCTCGCGCCCATCGAGGAGATGGGCCTCGCCGTCACGGTGGAGACGCGCACCGGCGACACCCCCGCCAACCGCCGCAGGCGGCAGGCGGAGCAGCCGCCGAACCTGCTGCTGACCACGCCGGAAAGTCTCGCCGTGCTGCTGTCGCAGCCGCAGGCCGCCGAGATGTTCGCCCCGCTCGCCGCCGTCATCGTGGACGAGGTGCATGCGCTCGCCGGCACCAAGCGCGGGGACCAGCTTGCGCTGTGTCTCGCCCGCCTCGGCACGCTCGCCCCGCATGCACGCCGTGTCGGCCTGTCCGCGACCGTCGCCCACCGTGATCCGCTGCGCGCCTATGTCGCCCCCGGCGGCCGGCCCGATGGCGTGCGGCTGATCGAGACGCAGGGCGGCGCGGCTCCGCAGGTGGGCATGATCCTGCCCGATGGGCGCCTGCCCTGGTCGGGCCATATGGGCCTGTTCTCCGCGCCCGACATCTACGAACGGCTCAAGGGCGCGGGCACCACCATCGTCTTCGTCAACACCCGCGCCCAAGCCGAGCTGATCTTCGATTCCCTGTGGCGCATCAACGACGACAACCTCGCCATCGCCATCCATCACGGCAGCCTGGAGGTGGAACAGCGCCGCAAGGTCGAAGCCGCCATGGCGGCCGGGAAACTGCGCGCGGTGGTCGCGACCTCCTCGCTCGATCTCGGCATCGACTGGGCGGGGGTGGACCAGGTGATCCAGGTCGGCGCCCCCAAAGGGGTGTCGCGTCTGCTGCAGCGCGTCGGCCGCGCCAACCACCGCATGGACGAGGCGAGCCGCGCCATCCTCGTTCCGGCCAACCGCTTCGAGGTGCTGGAATGCGAAGCCGCGATCGAGGGCGTGGCGGCGATGGAACTCGACGGCGATCCACCCCGCCCCGGCGGGCTGGACGTGCTGGCGCAGCACATATTGCTGATCGCCTGTGCCGGTCCGTTCCATCCCGACGATCTCTATGCGGAGGTCACCCGCGCCGCCCCCTATGCCGATCTGTCACGCCGCGATTTCGACGACGTGCTGCGCTTCGCGGAGGATGGCGGCTATGCCCTCTCCGCCTATCAGCGCTGGCGCAAGCTGTTCCGCGACAGCGAAGGCCGCATGCATATCGTCAACGAGCGCACCGCGCGGCAGGCACGCATGAACATCGGCACCATCGTCGAGGCACCGCTGATCAAGCTCCGCCTCGGCCGCGGTCCGGTGCTGGGGGAGGTCGAGGAATACTTCGTCAACATGCTGGTCCCCGGCGATACGTTCATGTTCGCCGGACGGCTGCTGGTGTTCCTCGGCATGCGCGAGACCTGGGCCGAGGTGAAGGAAGGCCGCACGGGCGATCCCAAGGTCCCCGCCTATGAAGGGGGCCGCATGCCGATGACCACGAACCTCGCGGACCGGGTACGCGGCATGCTGCAGGATCCGTCACGCTGGGATGCCTTCCCGGAGCCGGTACGCGAATGGCTTGGCCTGCAGAAGGCGCGCTCCCGCCTGCCCGGCCGCCGCGACCTGCTGGTGGAGACCTTCCCGCGCGGCGGCAAGTGGTTCCTCGTCGCCTATTGCTTCGAGGGCCGCAACGCGCACCAGACGCTGGGGATGCTGCTGACGCGGCGGCTGGAACGCTTCGGCTTCGGCCCGCTCGGCTACGTCGCCACCGACTACGTGCTGGCCTGCTGGTGCGCCCATCGCCCGACCGGCGTGGCGCGACTCTTCGAGGAGGACATGCTGGGCGACGATCTGGAGGAATGGATGGCGGAGAGTTCGATGCTGCGGCGGACCTTCCGCAACGTGGCGGTGATCGGCGGGCTGGTGGACCGCAACCTGCCGGGTGCGGAGAAGTCGCGCCGGCAGGTCACCATCAACACCGACCTGATCTACGACGTTCTGCGCAAGCACGAACCCGACCACATCCTGCTGCGCGCCACCCGCGCCGATGCCGCGAGCGGGCTGACCGATATCGGCCGCATCGCCGGCATGCTGCGCCGCATCGGCGGGCGGGTGACGCACATGGCGCTGTCCCGTGTCTCGCCGCTCGCCGTGCCCGTGCTGCTGGAGATCGGGCGCGAGCACGTGCGCGACGGCATGGGGGAGGAGGATCTGCTGGCGGAGACAGAGGCGCTGGTCGCCGAGGCCATGGCGCTGGAGGATCCGCCTTCGCCCGGCACGCCCGAAGGCCAGATGGCACTGCGCCTGTGACTGCCGCGCCCGTCCATATCGGCACCGCGCGGCTGATGCTCGATCCGTCCGGCGCGCTATGGTGGCCGGACCGCAAGCTGCTGGTCGTCTCCGACCTGCATCTGGAAAAGGGCAGCGCCGCCGCGATGCGCGGCCGCCACGTGCCGCCCTATGACAGCCGCGCCACGCTCGACCGGCTCGGCCGGCTGATCGGCCGCTACCGCCCGGCCCGTGTGATCGCACTCGGCGACACGTTCCATGACGAGGAGGGACCGGCCCGCCTGGGACGGGAGGAACGCACCGCCCTGACCCGCTATGCGACCGACTGCGCGTTCATCTGGGTGCAGGGCAACCACGACCCCGTTCCGCCGGACCTGCCAGGCAAGGCGGCCACCGTGTGGGAGGAAGGCCATATCACCTTCCGCCACGACGGCGGCGGCGCGGGATTGCCGGAAGTCTGCGGCCACTGCCACCCGAAGGCGAGCATCGAGACGCGCGGCCAGTGGGTCACGCGTCCCTGCTTCGTCACTGACGGAAGACGCCTCATGCTGCCGGCCTTCGGCGCATACACGGGCGGGCTGGATGTGCGCGACCGCGCCATCGCCCGTCTGTTCCCGCGCGGCATGCGCGTGTTCCTGCTGGGACGGGACAGGCTCTATTCCTTCCCCGTCGCCGGAACACGCGCGCCTTCTGCTACGGCAGCAGCACCGTGTTGATCACCTGGATGGTCCCGTTCTCCGCCACCAGGTCACGCTGCGAGATGTAGGACTGCGGCTGTACCGCCCCGGCATTGGTCGTGGTGCCGCCGATCGGCACGCCGCCCGGCTGGATCGTGGTCAGGGTCAGATACCCTTCCCGCGTGCCGTCAACTTTCAGCTCCTTGCCGTTGACCGTCGTGATGGCGACCGTCCGCCCGACCAGCGCCTGGGTGCGGATGTCACCCCGGACGACGTGGAACGTGGCCACCGCATCGCGCGAGGTTCCGCCACCGGTCGCAGCTGCGGAAGCGTTCCGCGTCTCATCCAACGGCAGGATGTTGTTCAGCACCAGCGCAGGCAGATAGTTGAACGCCTCATCCGTGGGCGCGAACACCGTGATGGGCCCGCGGCTCTGCAGGATCGGCCAGGCGCTGGATCCCTGCACCAGTTGCAGGAACTTCGTGAACCTCCCGTCTGCCTGAAGCGTTTCAAGCACGGTCGCCGCCTGCGCGCTGCCGACGGCCATCGCCACGGCCCCCGCCGCGGCGATCAGCACCTTGCGAAAGGACATGTCCTTATCTCCCGATCGTTGCGTGTGACGGAGAATCAAACGCCGACCGGTCGGACCAGTTGCAGTCGGATGGCATACGCCTGTCCCGGCGCGGTTGGTCAGACGCACCCTTCTGAGTTACATATACTTTCTGCATGACAGCATCCGATGGGGCGGCACCAGATCTGGTCTGGTTCCGACACGATCTTCGTCTGTCCGACCATGCGGCTTTGCTTGCGGCGATCCGCAGCCGGCGCCCGGTGATCCCGGTCTACATCCTGGACGACTCCGCCGGGGATAACTGGCGGACCGGCTGTGCGGCGCGATGGTGGCTGCACCGCAGCCTGTCCGCGCTCACCGCCGCGCTGGAAGCAACGCGCAGCCGCCTGATCCTCCGCCGTGGCGCATGGGATGACATCTTGTCCGCCCTGGTCCGCGAAACAGGTGCGGCTTCGGTGCATGCTGGCCGACTCTACGAACCCTGGGCCGACGCAAAGGACCGTGCGATCGCGGCCGCTCTGCCTGTCCCGCTTCACCTGCATCGCACCACGACGCTGTTCGACCCGTCCTCCATGCGGACCCGGCTGGGGACGCCGTTCACCGGTTACACACCCTTCGTCCGCGCCTGCCTCGCGGGCGATACGCCGGCACCGCCAGAGGCGCCGCCGAAGCACATCCCCGCGCCCGCGACATGGCCGCGGTCCGACACGCTGACCGCCTTCGAGCTGCAACCCTCCGATCCGGACCTGCCCCGCGCCCTGGCCGCGGTCTGGACCCCCGGGGAGGACGGGGCGCGACGCCGCCTCGCGACGTTCATGGACAGCGCGCTCGACCACTACGATACCGGCCGCGCACGGCTTGGCGCCGGTGGGACCTCCATGCTGTCCCCGCATCTGCGCTGGGGAGAGGTTTCACCGGCGACGGTCTGGCATGCGGCGGCGACGGCGGCAGGGCACCGCGGCCCTGGCCTCGAGGCGTTTCAGAAGGAGATGCTCTGGCGCGAATTCGCGATCCATCTGCTCCGGCATCATCCGGACCTGCCCGACACGCCGCTGCGCAGCACCTTCACCCGCTTTCCCTGGCGGCATGACCCGGATGACCTGCGCGCCTGGCAGGAAGGGCGGACCGGATACCCGATCGTGGATGCCGGCATGCGCCAGCTCCGGCGGGCAGGCTGGATGCACAACCGGGTCCGCATGATCGTCGCTTCCTTCCTGGTGAAGCACCTGCTGCTGCCCTGGCAGGATGGCGCGCGCTGGTTCTGGGAGAGGCTGGTCGATGCCGACCTCGCCTCCAACAGCGCCTCGTGGCAATGGGTTGTCGGGCTGGGCAGTGGTTCGGCCCCGTATTTCCGGGTGTTCAACCCCGTCCTGCAGGGAGAGAGGTTCGACGCGGATGGCAGCTACGTGCGGCAATATGTGCCCGAACTCGCGCGCCTGCCGGACGCTTTCCTGCATCGCCCGTGGGAGGCACCCGCGGACGTGCTGAAGAATGCGGATGTGATCCTGGGCGAGACCTATCCCGTGCCGATCGTCAATCACACCGCAGCACGCGTCCGTGCATTGGACGCCTACGCCCCGTTCGGACGGCCGGACGCATGAGGCGGCCCTGATCCCGGCCGGCCGGCCGATCCGCGTCGTGGGCGACGTGCATGGCGAGGCGGAGGCCTTCGCCGCCGCCTGCGCGACGGATCGCTTTATCGTCCAGCTCGGCGACCTGACCGATCGCGGCCCGGACAGCGCTTCCGTGCTGCGCCGCGCGCTGGCATTGCGGGAAGCAGGGCGCGGCCTGTTCCTGCTGGGCAATCACGACCACAAGCTGCGTCGCGCCCTGCTTGGCCGTGTGAGCCGCATGGATGCGGATCTGGTGGGGACGATCGCCGCACTCGATCCGGGCCTGCGCGCGGCTGCCATCTCGGCGATCGCGACCGCGCCCGCCTGGCTGCGGCACCGCGATGCGTTCTTCGTTCATGGAGGCTTCCACACAGCGATGCTCGACCGCCCCCCGCCCGAGGACGCCGGCGCTGCGCGCCCCGATGCGCTTGTCGCCCGCGCGCTGTTCGGCGAAACCACCGGCCGCGTCCAGGCGGACGGCTACCCGGAGCGGGTCTATCGCTGGGTGGACCGGATTCCGCCCGGGCTGACCGTCTATTGCGGCCACTCGGTGCGCAGCACGGACGGGCGCCCCCTGGTCCAGCGCGGCGCACTGGGCGGCAACGCGGTCTTTCTCGACACCGGCGCCGGCAAGGGGGGCCATCTGTCGTGGATCGACCTGCCGTTCTGATCCGCCGCCTGTCGGAGGTCCCGCAGCACGCGCCGGCCATCGCGCAACTGGTCTGGGCGCAGGGCTGGGCGAACAACACGCTGTCTCCGGCCGAATTGGCTGGGCGTTTGCGCGCGCAGGCCGGCCCCGGTGTGCCGAGCACCTTCGTGGCCGAGGCCGACGGCCGGCCGCTCGGCACCGCGAGCCTCGAACCACATGACCTGCCGGGACGGGCGGATCTGTCCCCCTGGCTGGCGAATGTCGTGGTGGTGGAGGCGGCGCGCGGCGCGGGCATCGGCGCCATGCTGGTCCGGCGCGTGGAGCGGGAGGCGCAGGCGGCCGGCATCGCGCGCCTGTGGCTGTACACGCGCCGCGCGCGGCCGCTCTATCTCCGGCTTGGCTGGACGGATGCCTTCGTCACGGAAGCGGGCGGCAAGGAAGTCTTTGTCATGCGGCGCGACCTGGACTGATGCAGGGTAAGGTATGGGGCCGCGCCCCTATCCTACGCCGCCGGAGCGGTTATTCTCGGAATTCACGAACCATGGAGATGCCAGATGCCGCATGATGGTCACGATCATCCTTCCACCCCCGAAGACGGATGGAAGCACACCGGCGTCCGCGTGATTCCGGGCAACAGCCTGGATGCCAATACCGCGCAGACGCCGGGCATGAACCGCCAGGCCGCCATCAATGCCGCGCGGGTCGGCGCCCAGAAGATCTGGGCCGGCACGGTGCATATCCACGCCGACGCCAAGACCGGCGCGCATCATCACGGCCCGCTGGAAAGCGTGATCTACGTGGTCAAGGGCAAGGCGCGGATGCGCTGGGGCGAGAAGCTGGAATTCGTGGCCGAGGCCGGCCCGGGCGATTTCATCTACGTGCCCCCCTACGTGCCGCATCAGGAGATCAACGCCTCATCGGATGAGACGCTGGAATGCGTGCTGGTCCGCAGCGACAATGAGGCAGTGGTGGTCAATCTCGACATCGAACCGGTCGAGAAGCCCGAATCGGTCCTCTGGATCGACCCGATCCACAAGGCGCCGAACTGACCGGAGACTTCCGGGCGGCAAGATGGCAGATTTGACGCCCGAGGGAGGGGGAGAAGCCGCCGCAATGCGCCAGCTTCTGCTGCTGCGCCATGCCAAGTCGTCCTGGGATGATCCGCGCGTGCCGGATCATGACAGGCCGCTGAACGCGCGTGGCCGGGATGCGGCCGCCGCGATGGCGCGCGCCATGCGGGACCTGGGCCTGGCGCCCGACCTCGTCCTTGTCAGCCCGGCACGGCGCACGCAGCAGACGCTGGAGGCGCTGGAACCCTGGGACGAGCCGCCGCCGTTGGTCGAAACGGTGGACCGGCTCTATCTCGCCGACCAGCCGACGCTGCTCGCGGCGTTGCAGGCCACACCGGAGACGGTGCGCAGCGTCCTGCTGATCGGGCACAATCCCGGGCTGCACGAACTCGCCATGGCACTCGCCGGCGCGCAGGCCATGTCACAAAACGGTCTCCTGACGCGACGGCTCGCGGAAGGTTATCCTACCGCCGCATTGACGGAATTCTCGATCGCCGGCCCCTGGTGGTCGCTCGATGAGAACGGGGGGCGACTGATTCGCATGCTGGCACCACGCGATTTGCCGGAGTTGGCAGACTGACCGAAGCTTCCGAAGCCCCGGCCGAAGCGCTGGCGCCCGTTGTTCCCGCCCCGGAACGCATCGCGATTGAGCTGCGGCTGGACGATCCCGCCGACATGGCGCGGCTGCAGCGCAGCCCCGTGCTCGCCGGGCTGCGTGAAGGCCGCTCCCGCGGGCGGACGGTGCGCATGGTCTGGCACGACACCGCACGCGGTGAACTGGCGAAGAGCGGCCAGGCGCTGGTGGAGATCCCCGGCCGCCGCCCGGTCTGGCGGCTGCATCAGACCCTGCCCGATCCGCACTGGGCGGTCCGGCCCGGAAGGCTGGTGCCGCCGCTGGCGGAAGCCCCGCGCCAGGGCGCGCTCGACCTGCCGCTGCGCGACCCGCTCGTGCCGATGGCCGCTTTCGACGGGCGGCGGCTGGACATGCGCCTTTCCAACGGCCTCGACCTGTCGCTGCTGAGCGGCGAGTTGCGCGCCGTGGCCGCACGCCGCCCGGTGGCCCGGATGACGGTCGAGGGCGAGGCCGCGCCGGCGCATGACTTCGCGCTGCGGCTGGTCGAGGGCGCGGCCCTGCTGCCGGTCGGCCCCGACCTCGCCGAGGAGGCGCGCGCGCTGGCCCACGGCACGCCGCCGCGTCCCCGCCGCGTGGGCGCCCCGCTGCTGCCGTCCGGCCTGGACGTGGGCGATGCCTTCGCCTTCATCATCGGGCATCTCGCCGAGGTCATGCTGCTCTGGCTGCCGGCGGCGCGCAGCGGCGAGACGCCGGAAGGCGTGCACCAGATGCGCGTCGCGCTGCGCCGGCTGCGCTCGGCGCTGAAGGTGTTCGGCAAGCCGCTGGCCTGCGAGGCGGTGGCCGACCTCGACGGGCGCCTGAAGGCACTGGCGCGTGCGTTGGGGCCGGCGCGGGACTGGGACGTGTTCCTGGCCGGCGTGGGCGCGGACCTGTCCGCCGTGCTGCCGGAAAAGCCGATCCTGGCCATGGTCGCCGATGCCCGGCGCCGGCGCGCGATGGCCTATCGCGACCTTGCGCACGTGCTCGATGGCCCTGACCTGCGTCAGACGCTCATCGCCGCCGCCTCCCTCGCGGCCACGCGGCCCTGGCCCGCGGAGCCGGCAGCCGAAAGGATCGAAGCCTTCGCCGCACGGATGCTGACGCGGCGTCACAAGCGCATGCTCGCCCATGGCCGCGATATCGAGTCGTGGCCGGATGAGGAACTGCACGCGTTGCGGCTCGACGCGAAGCGGCTGCGCTACGCGGCGGAATTTTTCTCACCGCTGTTCGGCGCACATGGCGCGAAACGCTTCCTCAAGCGGCTCGCGGCTTTGCAGGAAACACTCGGCATTGTGAACGACGGCGCGGTCGCGGGCGGGTTGGTGGCGGAAATCGCGGGACGCGGCAGCGCACGCGCCTTCGCCGCGGGCGCGCTGCGGGGCCTTGTCGCCGGGCGCGCGGCGCTGGCACGACGCGACGCGGTATCGGCATGGGAAGCCTTCCTGGACCGCAAGCCGTTCTGGGGCTGAACCGGTAGCCTTCTCCCCGTTGCGTTGCCGCGCGCGCCAGATTAGGGCTGCGACGATTCATGCCGAGGCCGCGTCGCATCTTCCGCCCATCCGGCACGCCCACGCTTGCGCGCGGGCTGCGGCGCCTGCTGTTGGCCGGGTTCGGGCTGATCGCGGCGATCGTCGCCGCCGTGGCCGGCCTGCCCTCCGACATGCTGCACAGCCCGGCGCCGGTGTCGGGCCAGGTCGCGGCAGAACCTGCGGCAGTGCGCGTGGTCGATGGCGACACGCTGCGCATCGGTGAGGCGACGGTGCGGCTGATGGGCCTGGATGCGCCCGAGCGCGGCCAGACCTGCCGGCGCGCCGACGGCACCACTTTCGACTGCGGCGCGGCGGCCACGGACACGCTGGCCGGCCTGGTCCGGGAGAAACGCGTCGATTGCCGGTTGCGCGGCGCGGACCGCTATGGCCGCTCGCTCGGCGTCTGCGAAGCCGGCGGGCGCGAGTTGAACAGCGCGCTGGTCGCCGCGGGCTTCGCCGTCGCCCGACGCGAACTGGCGCCGCTTGTGGTGCTGGAAGCTGAGGCCCGGGCCGCGCGCCGTGGACTGTGGGCCACGGTTTTCGACCTCCCCGAGGCCTGGCGGCGCGCGCATTGAGGGTCTGTGCTGCGGGTGCGAAGGTTGCGTGCCCCGCACCCTAGCCATATCGTCCGGCTCCGCGCAGACGGCGTCACGGTGCGCCCGAAGCACAGACGTTCGCCTCGCCGTCCTAAATAGGGGAAACTGCCGCATGACCGGTACCGCCAACGGCTCCGTCACCATTACGCTGGACGGCACCAACCGATCCGCCACCATGCCCTTGATCCCGGGCACAATCGGCCCGTCGGTTGCCGATATCCGCAAGCTGTATGGCGATCTGGGGGTGTTCACCTTCGATCCCGGCTACGGCGGCACGGCGGCGTGCGAAAGCAAGATCACCTATATCGACGGCGACGAAGGCATCCTGCTGCACCGCGGCTATCCGATCGAGCAACTTGCCGAAAAGTCGAACTTCCTCGAAGTCGCCTACCTGCTGATGAACGGCGAACTGCCGAACGCAGCGGAATACAAGAAGTTCGAGGCCGGTGTGACCCGTCACACCATGCTGCACGAACAGATGCGCCGCTTCTTCGACGGATTCCGCCGCGACGCGCATCCGATGGCCGTGATGTGCGCCGTGGTCGGCGCGATGAGCGCCTTCTATCACGACAGCATCGACATCACCGATCCGCGTTCGCGCGAGATCAGCATGTTCCGGCTGATCGCCAAGGTGCCGACCATCGCGGCCTGGGCCTACAAGTACTCGATCGGCCAGCCCTTCATGCATCCGCGCAACGACCTCGGCTACGCGGAAAACTTCCTCTACATGATGAACGCGGTGCCGGCCGAGGAGTACAAGATCAACCCGGTCCTGGCGCGCGCGATGGACCGCATCTTCATCCTGCACGCCGATCACGAGCAGAATGCCTCCACCTCCACCGTGCGGCTGGCGGGCTCCACGGGTGCGAACCCGTTCGCCTGCATCGCGGCCGGTATCGCGAGCCTGTGGGGCCCTGCCCATGGCGGCGCGAACGAGGCGGTGCTGAAGATGCTCGCCGAGATCGGCCACACGGACAACATCCCGGACTTCATCGCCAAGGTGAAGGACAAGAACAGCAACGTGCGGCTGATGGGCTTCGGCCACCGGGTCTACAAGAACTTCGACCCGCGCGCGAAGATCATGCAGCAGACCTGCCACGAAGTGCTGGCGGAACTCGGCATCAAGGACGAGCCGATGCTCGACCTGGCGATGGAGCTGGAGAAGATCGCCACGCATGACGAGTACTTCGTGCAGCGCAAGCTGTATCCGAACGTCGATTTCTACTCGGGCATCATCCTCAAGGCGATGGGCATCCCGACCAGCATGTTCACCGTGCTGTTCGCCGTGGCGCGCACCGTCGGCTGGGTGAGCCAGTGGAAGGAGATGATCGAGGATCCGACCAACCGCATCGGCCGCCCCCGGCAGGTCTATACCGGCGCCACCCGCCGCGACTACGTGCCGACCGACAAGCGCGGCTGAGCTTTCCCGATCAGCGCCCCCCTGCCTGGGACAGCGCCCAGGCAGGGTACGCTGCGTGGCCGCCGCAGGTATTCAGTTCACGGCTGCGGCTATGCCGCGATCGTCTGCGCGGCAGGCTGGCCATGCTCCAGCATCAGGAAGCCTTCCACCATCAGAAGCGTCCACAGCTTCTGCGCATGGTCGAAGCGGCCCGCCTCGTGCTCATCCACCAGACGTCCGAGCGCGGCACGGTCGAACAGGCCGCTGTCCAGCATCGCGGCGCCGGTCAGCCGGGCGCGGATATCCCCCGCCCTGGCCCGCAACTGATCGGCCAGTGAGGTAGCGAACCCCGTCTTCCGCCGCGCCAGCAGGTCCGCCGGCAAGTAGGGGGCGGCTGCCTCACGCAGGATGTGCTTGCCCCGCCCACCGCGCAGCTTGAGCGAAGCCGGCAGGGTCATGCCCCAGGCTACCAGATCCGGGTCGAGGATCGGCGGCCGCACCTCCAGCGCGACCGCCATGCTGGTGCGGTCGGTTTTCACCAGAATGTCGCCGGGCAGATAGGTGTGCAGGTCCGCATACTGGGCCTGCAGCAGCGGATCGGCCGGATCGGCGGCCTCCATCAGCGCGACGAAACGGTCCGAGGGATCGTGCCCGTCCAGCGCGGCCCGCAGCGAGGGTGACAACAGCGCATGCCGCTGATCGTCGTGCAGCTTGCAGACGGTGCGGTAGTAGCCGAGCGCGCTGTCCAGGCTGATCTCGGTCAGCGTGGTCTTGGCGCGCAGCCATTTGGGCGCACGGTCGAGCTTGGGATAGGCCCGCGCCAGCGCGCCGATGACATGCCGCCGCGCGCCGGCCGGCACCCTGGCGCGGACCGCTTCGGCCAGCATGTGCCAGCGGTAGCGGCGATAGCCCGCGAACACCTCGTCGCCGCCATCGCCCGACAGGGCCACGGTGGCATGCCGCCGCGCCAGCTTGCAGACGGCCAGGGTCGGCACCGAGGAATGGTCGGCGAAAGGTTCCCCGAAGATACGTGCCTGCTCGCGGGCAACGGCGAGGTAATCGGTGGTGTCGACCTCGGCATGGTGCAGCGTGCCGTAGCGCCCGGCCACGATGGCGGCGGCCTCACGCTCGTCGTTCTCGCCCGGGAAGCCGATGGTGAAGGTGGCCAGCGCCTCGCCGCCGCCCTCCCGCCGCGCGGTCGCGGCAAGCGCCGTGACAAGGCCGGAATCCACCCCGCCGGACAGGAAACTGCCGAGCGGCACGTCCGACATCAGCCGCGCGCGGACCGCGTGGTCGAGCCTGCGGCGGAGTTCCTCCGCGACGTCCGCCGGCGCGGCGGCCGGCGCGGTGGGCGGGCTCCAGTAGCGGCGCGGCTGCGGGCGGGCCGCCTCGTCCCGGCGGACCAGCAGCGCATGCGCGGCCGGCAGGCGGCGGACATCCGTGTAGATCGTGGCCGGATCGGGGATGTAGCCAAGCGCCAGCACATCCTCGACCGCGGTCGGGTCGATGCGGCGCGACAGTTCGGGCAGCGCCAGCAGGCCGGCGAGTTCGGAGGCGAAGGCAAGCGTCCCGTCCGGCAGCCAGGACAGATAAAGCGGCTTCTCGCCGATCGGATCACGGGCGAGCAGCAATTCCCCCCGCGCGCGGTCCCACAGCGCGAAGGCGAACATGCCGTTCAGCCGCTTCACCATGTCGGGGCCCCAGGCCTGCCAGCCATGCAGGATGGATTCCGTGTCGGACCGCGTGCGGAAGCGGTGCCCCTCGGCCTCCAGCTCACGGCGCAGTTCGGCGTGATTGTAAATCTCGCCATTGAAAACGACGACGACATTGCCGTCTTCCGTGGTCATCGGCTGCGCGCCGCCGGCCAGATCGACAATGGCCAGGCGCAGATGGCCGAGCCCCAGATGCGGCTCCACGTGATAACCGTCCCCGTCCGGGCCCCGGTGCCGGATGGCGGTCGTCATGTGCCGGACACGTTGCGGATCGGGCGTGCGCGAATCCCCGGGATGGAACAGTCCGACTATGCCGCACATGCGTCGTTATCCCTCCATGCCCGGGCCGATGCCGCAGGACGTGACAACCGCGACGGAACGGCACGCGTGCGTCGCTTTACCGCAGGCGCGGCCGAGGATCGCGACTTTTTATCACAACCTATGGGGGCGATATTGAAATCGACCACCCCTCTTGATAGCGTCCGTGCCTTGAATTCAGATGAGGCGTGCTGAATGCGAAGCGCCGCACACTTCAAGGATGTGTCCCTGGCAGCGCCGCCCTCCGAAGCGGAAGCCGCCATCGCGTCTGAGGAGCGTCTGTCCTGGCCCCTCGCCGGCCTGATCGTGCTGGGGGGCTCGGCCGCGCTATGGCTCGTCATCGGTCTGGCGGTGCAGCGGATCGCCGGCTGATCGCAGTTCATCGCGGCGCACCGGGTGAGATCACGTATGCGGCTGCGCAAGGCCCGGCCGTCCCGCCCGCAGCCATCCGATGACTTCCGCCAGCCCGGCCTCCAGTCCGATAGGCGCCCCGAGGCCGAGCGCCCGTCTCGCCCGCGCCGGCGCGCCGACGGATTCGCGGATTTCCCCCGAACGCGGCGGAAGATGGTTCACCTGCAAGGACGTTCCGCAAAGCCGCGCGATGATTCCGGCCAGTTCGAGGATCGTCGTCGGATGGCCGGTGCAGAGATTGGCGACCGGAGCCCGGGTGTCCGCCGCCCCCATGGCGGCAAGCAGGCCGGCGACGATGTCGGCCACGTAGATGAAATCGCGGGTCTGCCGGCCATCGCCGTAGATGCCGACCGGTTCACCGCGGGACAGGCGATCGCAGAAGATCGAAATCACGCCCGAATAGGGTGAACGCGGGTCCTGGCGCGGACCGAACACATTGAAGAACCGCAGGCCGAACGTGGGCACGCCATGCACGGCCCCTGCGACACGTGCCTGCTGCTCGCAGCCCAGCTTGTCGGCGCCGTACGCCGAAAGCGGACGGCAGGGCGTGTCCTCGTCGATCGGCAGCGCGGCGGGATCGCCGTAGACCGCGGCCGATGATGCATAGACGACGGGCAGCCCCCCGGCCGCGCGCGCCGCGTCGAACAGGCCGATCGTCGCCGAGAGGTTGATGCGATGCGTGGCCAGCCATTCGCGCACACCGCGTTCGACCGAGGCGATGGCGGCGAGATGGAAGCAGCCGTCCACCCCCTCCATCGCCGCGCGCACCGTCAAAGGATCGGCAACGTCACCGCGGATCAGCACCGCACCGGGAGCAAGATTGGCTTCCGAGCCGGTGGAAAGATCATCGAGCACGCGAACGCGATGACCCGCCGCGATCAGGGCCGCGGCGAGGTGTGAACCGATGAAGCCGCAGCCGCCGGTCAGGAGATAGTGGGACATCGTCCGCATGTCATGCGCGAAACGAGATGGGTCATCAAGGATGGATGGACTTTGATCCGGCCTCTATCGCGGTGCGTGGCGAGCGGTGCATTGCGCGGGGGGCGCAGTGCCGCGGGATGTACCTCGTGCCACGATGGCCAGGGCGGGATTGCGTTGGTAGTCGGCGAGCGACGACCCGGCCACACGTTGCCGCTGCAGCCCGTTCAGGATCTCCAGCGCGGGCCGGGAGCCGAGCACGTTGTGGATGCCCGCCAGTGTCGCAAGGGCGAGCTGGTTGTAGTTCACCCCGTCCCAGGGCTTCTTCGGAACGAGATTGCGCGCAACCGCCTGGCGGCTCATTTCCGCCCAGGTGCGGTAGGGTGTGCCTTTGAGCGGATCGGAGTTTTTCGAATCCGAGACAGCCAGATTGTAGGCTGTCCCCAGATAGGGACGAAATCCCTTATCCTCGTTGAGGAACCTTCCGAGGAGGAAGTTTGCCTGCCACTGGAGGAAGGTGAGTGCGTCGTGGTTTCCGCGGGCTGCGGCTGCGATGGTGGTTGAGGCGAAATAGTCCTGCTGC